>ERZ1645192.114-NODE-114-length-53867-cov-10.146993_pt1 | contig 53867 bp, 37 predicted proteins | sample MGYA00575354_ERZ1645192 | MGnify/ENA primary metagenome ERZ1645192 (study PRJEB40844, sample SAMN11349763) | freshwater sediment metagenome | isolation source: river sediment | host: Sediment | place: India: Faizupur Khadar , New Delhi | collected 2017-02-21 ... | reverse complement strand
GGTCCTTATCCAACAATGGCAGCTTCTACATCGGACTGATCACAAATCCAAACCTGTAGCTCTTCTCCTTTAGCAGATATTCCTCATGAACCCTGGGCGACCAGCTGTCGTCACCTCCAAGCCCCATCTGCTTAAGGTCTATATTCACATAGGTCTTGTCGCCGCGGCTTAGCCTCTTTGAAGGCTTAGCCAGATTCAGTGCATCCTGCGAATAGTTCTGAACATTCACCTCCATCAGCGGAGATCCGGTGATCTTCAGCCCGGTTGATGCCTCATCAGTAATCTTTATCCAGCGGACATCGGTTTTATTGCCATTCTCCTGATGCATAACGTAGGGGAAGTACTGATCTGCAACCGATCCCGACCAAAGTCCTACATGGGCGCTTTCCTTCCTGTCCTGGTAACTTTCGAAGGGACCTCTTCCATACCATTTTATATAATCGTAAGATGCAGGCATTGAAAACTGCATGCCGACACGTGCAAGAGGCGGAAATCCTTCGGAAAGGTTCAGATCCATAGAGAAAGTTATGCTGCCGTCCGTCCTGAAGGTGTAAACGCCCCTGAAATCCATGGTCTTTTCTCCCACGAATACGAGATCAGAAGCAACTTCCATATTTACATCACCATTATCCCCGGACCTGATATCGAGTGTCTTAACTTTAATATTGTAGCGTTCCAGGCCTGCTTTAAACCATCTGGCGGCATATCCGTTGCTTCCTCCGCCTTTATCATTGTCGGTGGGTACCCTCCAGAAACAGGGCTGCAGAGGATCGGCAATAAGCTCCGAACCCCTGAAAACATAGGAAATCACTGAACCAGTTGTCTTGTTTACCTTTATTGTTATTTCTTTTCCGCTGATGGTAATGATATCTCCCTCGGTGACCTGAAGAGGTTTCCCGGGAACATTAACTGCAGGGATGGCAGGGGCCTGACCTTTCATTAAAATCTGCTCAGAGGCAATGTCAAATCCTTTGGCTGCATATGGAAGATCGGTCTTCGTCCGGAAGACAAGGTTCAGAAAATATTCCCCATCCTGACTCATCATATCGCTGTTGAATGGCAGGGTTATTTCAGCTGAATCACAGGGATTAACATTGAGGTCTTCGACAGAACCCGAACTTACCGGATATCCGTTACGGATAACTTCCCAGTCCATGCTGACATTCTTCAGATCTGTAAAGAAGAACAGATTGCTTATGCGCAGCCTCCCCTTTCCACCGGAAACATCCTTAACATGGATGTTCTGCATGATCTTTTTAAATTCGTGCGTTTCGGGCTGGGGTATCCTGTCGGGATTAATCAGTCCGTCATTCACATTTGCCCCGTCAATATAATTAACAACATTCCAGTATCCGTCACCCTTGCCGTCAGCTCTCAGGCCCTGGTCAACCCAGTCCCAGTTAAATCCTCCCTGAAGCCTCGGATACTTATAGAACAGATCCCAGTACTTCTTAAAGTTGCCAAGTCCGTTACCCATTGAATGGGCGTATTCGCAGATGATGACCGGCCTCGAGGGATCCTGGTTCATAAGGGAGACAATATCATCGAGAGTGGGATACATTGTTGAAATAATATCGTACCTCGAAAGGATATTGGCATAAGCCGGTGTTTTGCTTTCATAATGTATCGGTCTTGTCGGGTCGAGGGCTCTCATCGCCTTGTACATAGCGTCAAAATTGGATCCCCAGCCTGTTTCGTTGCCCATTGACCAGCTGAATATGCAGGGATGGTTTCTGTCGCGCATCACCATTGATACTCCGCGGTCGACCCACGCAGCCTTCCACTCGGGCTTTTCGGCTATATAGTATTTGCGCACAGCCCACAACTCGTGGCTCTCAACGTTTGCCTCATCCATCACATACAGGCCGTATTCGTCACAAAGTGAATACCATTCAGTATTGTTCGGGTAGTGACAGGTTCGGACGGCATTGACATTGAGCCTTTTCATAAGTACGATGTCGCGTATCATAGATTCACGCGTAAGGGCTCTTCCTCTGTCGGGATCGAACTCATGACGGTTGGTGCCTTTAATATCTATGGCTTTGCCGTTGAAAAGAAGCTGCCCGTTCCTGATCTCAACTTCACGGAATCCAACCCTCGATGAAATGACCTCAATAACCTCTCCTGACGAAGCGACAAGCTCCATAGTAAGCGTATAAAGATTGGGGGTTTCAGCTGTCCATTTCAGCGGGTCCCTTACCAGCTCATTTAATTTGACAAGAGATTCCTTCCTGGCTCCGACAGATCCGACTTTCATTACTTTTTCAAGGATGGGCTTTGACGATGCATCGCTTAGTGTCATTTTCACCGAAAGGTTCTTTGCTGAAGCGCCTGCATAGTTTTTCACCGACACTCTCAGGTTGAAAGCCGCATCCCTATACTGTTCATCCAGATCAGTGGTTACGAAATAATCCCTGATATGCTGAGAAGGTGTTGAATAGAGGAATACATCACGGTAAATACCGCTCAGCCTCCAGAAATCCTGATCCTCCATCCAGCTCCCATCCGACCAGTTCATGACCTGTACTGCCAGCAGGTTATCCCCGGGCCTGAGAATCCCGGTTATATTGTATTCGGCCGGAGTCATTCCATCTTCATTATAGCCTATTTTTTTGCCGTTAAGGTAAACCGTCGCATTCGACTGTACGCCTGCAAAATGAAGGAACACCTGCCTGCCCTTCCATTCATCAGGTACAGTGAAGGTCTTTCTGTAAAGTCCCGTCGGATTGTAATCCTGAGGCACACGCGGAGGATCAGCCTTGAAAGGATGAATGATGTTTGTGAAAACCGGAGGATCGAAATTTCCCTGAAGCTGCCAGTTTCCCGGTACTTCTATGCTGGTCCATCTGGCTTCATTTATAGAATCAGCAGGAAAATCCTCCGGCGTCTGCGCAGGATTCGTAAGGTATCTGAATCTCCATAGTCCGTTAAGAGATTTGTAAAATGAGGAGTTCGCTTTATCGAATGTAAGCGCCGATGCCTTGTCGGCATAAGGCATCAAGGTTGCATGTGCCGCTTCATTGTTGAGGCGGAAAACTCCGGGGTTCTCCCAGTCGGGGAGATTCTGTGATGTAAGCATCACGCCCGGAAGAAAGAACATCAGAAGGATTAAGGTTTTTTTCATCAGTATATAATTTTTATGAGTTTAAAACACTTCAGGCCTCAAATGGCTCCTTCCCCCGTGGGGGAAGGTTTCCCCCAAGGGGGAAAGGCTTCGGCTTCTGCTTCAGGCTCCGTTTAAAATCATTCCGTCCTTTATCCGGAGTATCCTGTCCGACATTCCGGCAAGCTGAGTATCGTGGGTAACTATTACTATTGTCTGGCCGAACGAATCCCTCAGTCTGAAAAAAAGCTTGTGCAGCTCGTTCTTGTTTTCCGAATCGAGGTTTCCGGAAGGTTCATCAGCAAGAATAACAGAAGGGTTATTAATAAGCGCCCTGGCAACTGCAACCCTCTGCTGTTCCCCTCCGCTCAGTTCAGAGGGCTTGTGGCCGAGCCTTTCAGAGAGATTCAGAAAACCAAGGATCTCAGATGCCTTTGCCTCAGCTTCAATCCTTCCTTTCCCTGCAATATATGCAGGAATGCATACATTTTCAAGAGCAGTGAATTCGGGAAGTAACTGGTGAAACTGGAAAACAAAACCGATATGGCTGTTCCTGAATGCCGATAATGCTTTGCCCCTTAGCTTCGAAGTGTCTGTTCCGTTGAACAGTACTGTTCCGTTGTCGGGCTTGTCGAGTGTTCCTATTATCTGAAGAAGGGTTGTTTTTCCGGCTCCGCTGGCTCCCACTATCGAAACAACTTCACGGTCCTTTATCTCAATATCAATTCCTTTCAGGACTTTAAGTTCCCCGTATGATTTTGTTATGCCCTGTGTCGTTATCATGCCTGATTTCTTCCCTCAGCCGGAACCCTGAGCCGGGATGCTGTATCAATCCTTATTATGGTAGTTATAGTAATTGTCGTCGGGTTCGTTGATAGTTCGCTTATAAGGATCCTGTGGTTCAACGGTTTTGGATTCAGGGCCGGTCTCAATCTCTCCTGCCTGCTGCTCAAGGTTGGTCTCAATCTCCCCTGCCTGCTGTTCAAGGTTCTCCTTTATCTCTTCGGCGCCTGATTCCAGATTTGTCTTTACTTCATCCACCCCGCTTTCCAGGTCGTTGGTGAAGTCGTTCACTTCCTGCTGAAGGTTATTGGTAATATCATCCACATCTTTCTGGATATTACCGGAGATATCCCTTACATCGCCTGATATTGTATTGGTAACTTCCTGGAAGTCCTTGCGTAAGTCATTGGTGCTTTCCTCGAACTCCCTTTTGATATCATCGGTGGCTTTGCGGAAATCGCGCATACCCTTCCCGATTCCCCTGGCTATCTCGGGCAGCTTGTCTGCTCCAAACAGGAGAAGAGCTACAATTATGATTATTATAATTTCCTGACCGCTCATCTGATAAGTGATTCTGTTTATGCAGACACAAAGGTAGAAAAAAAACAGATTATTCCGTTATGGCGAAAACATATATGACCCTGTAAAAACCAGCCGCCTCCCCGGGTATTTCCGGCAGGGAGGCGGCTGTATCTGTCAGATCCGGGAAATCCCGGCAATTATCAGCTTTTCAGTCCCTTCTTTTTGGTGGTATCATAAAGCAGCGAGGTAGCAACGAATATCGAAGAGTAGGTACCGACAATGATCCCGATGAGCATTGCAAACAGGAAGCCCCTGATGGTTGTGCCGCCGAAGAAGAACATGATTATAAGTACCAATATTGATGCGATACCTGTATTCAGGGTACGGCTTAGTGTGTCGTTCAGTGCAAGGTTCAGAACCTCTTTGACCGGACGTTTCCTGTGCAGCGGCAGGAATTCCCTGAGACGGTCGAAGACCACAACAGTGTCGTTAATTGAGTAACCTATTACCGTCAGGATTGCAGCAATGAACGACTGGTCGATCTCCATAGAGAACGGCATTATTCCCCACAGCAGGGAGTAGATACCAAGAACAACAAGGGTATCATGAATGGTGGAGGCAACAGCTCCAAGACCATACTGCCAGTTCTTGAACCTGACGAAGATATAGATGAACATCATTATTGTGGCAAGAATTACAGCCATAACAGCCCTCGACTGAATATCAGCGGCAATAGTAGGACCAACGGTCTCAGAACTTTGCCTGTATTTCGAAAGGAATACATCTTTTGTCACATTTGCGGGGACCAAGTCCTTCAACCCTTCGTAGAGAAGCGTTTCCACCTCATCATCCACTCCAGTCTCGTTTATCTTATACTGGGTGGTTATCCTGACCTGGTTATCCGAGCCATAGGTAACAACCTGCGGGGCATCCCCGAATGCATCGGTAAGCAGCGACGCCACATCCTCGGTACTGACCTTTTCATCAAACCTGATCACATAGGTGCGTCCCCCTGAAAAATCGATCCCCGGGTTCAATCCCCTTACAACAAGAGATATCAACCCTATTACCGTAATGGCAATGGATATCCCGTAGAATATCTTTCTTTTACCAATGAAATCTATTTTTGTGTCTTTCAGGATGTTTGCAGTCATCTTGATTGAGAATGAAAGCTTGGCGTTACGCTTGAGCTGCCATTCATAAATAAGACGTGTTATGTAAATGGCGCAGAAAAGTGAGGTGAAGATACCGATAACCAGTGTGGTAGCAAATCCCTTGATCGGCCCGGTCCCGAAGACATAAAGTATTATACCGGTAAGCAGGGTTGTGAGGTTTGAGTCGAGGATTGCCGACATGGCTCCCTTGTAACCATCGGCAATTGCCAGTTTCATGCCCTTGCCCGCACGGAGTTCCTCCCTTATCCTCTCGAAAATAAGAACGTTGGCGTCGACCGACATACCCATGGTGAGCACTATACCGGCAATACCCGGAAGTGTCAGAATAGATCCCAGTGAGGCCAGAATACCCATGATAAGGAATATGTTCCCGACCAGGGCTATATCTGCAATTGTACCGGCGCTCTTACTGTAGTAGAAAATCATGTAAGCCAGCACCAATATAAAGGAGATGACAAACGATACCAGGCCCGAGTTAATGGCTTCCTTTCCAAGAGTAGGTCCGACAACCGTATCAGAAACAATTCTGGCCGGCGCCGGCATCTTGCCTGACTTAAGAATATTGGCAAGGTCGTCTGCCTCTTCGATGGTGAAGTCACCGGTTATTTCGGTGTTCCCTCCCGTGATTTCGTTTATCACCCTAGGATAAGAACGTACATAACCGTCGAGAACAACAGCAATGCAGCGATCGATATTGTCGCGGGTCATCCTGGCCCATGTCTTGGCTCCTTCGGCATTCATTGTGAAGTCAACCTTCACTTCCGAACCCGTAACCCCGGTGGTCGGCCTGGCGCCTGTGATAACGTCGCCCGTAAGCGGGGCCCTTCCGTCGCGGGTAGTTATTTTGAGAGCATGCAGTTCATAGAGTGTGCCGCTGGGATCATATTTATGAGGGCTCTGGCTCCAGCGGAAGAAAAGGTCGCGCGGGAAAAGAGCCTTTACCTGGTTCATCGACAGGAATGTATTTACCTGAGCAGTGTCGATTCCCGCTGCAAGCCCTACCATACTTGAAGGTATGGGTTCACCCTGCTCCGTGACCCTCGGATTGAGAAGCCCGAACAGTGGATTCTGAATATTGAATTCTTCACGAGTCGATGCTTCCGTCTGTGCTGTATCGCCGCTGATAAGGTCCTCAAGCGACTGACCTGCCCTGGTGGTATCAGACTGAGCCGGCGCCGAACCGGGTACTGCGAGGGAAGTATCGGCAACAAGGGTATTGGCTTCTATCTCCCTGAGAAGATTATTCGCCTGGATAAGGTAGTTGATAACCTCAGGATTATCATAAGTTTCCCAGAATTCAAGATTTGCGGTTCCCTGAAGCAGTTCCCTGACCCTCTGCGGGTCCTCCTGCCCGGGAAGCTCTATAAGGATGTTTCCTCTGGTTGAAAGTTGGGTGATATTAGGCTGTACGACTCCGAAGCGGTCGATCCTGGTGCGGAGGATATTGAATGCATTTGATATGGCGCTTTCAACTTCTGTATCGAGAACCTTCAGAACATCAGCATTTGATGAGTTGAAGTTGATCCTGTCGCGAAGCTCAACCGTACCGAAAATAGCAGCAAGCCTGGCATTCGGGTCGATCTCTTCAAAGGCCCGTCCGAAAAGGTTAAGAAAATCTGCTCCTGCCTGAGTCTGATATTGCGCCCTGGCACGGGAGAGAGCTTCATTGAAGGTCTTGTCGGGATTATAATTAGAGAGAGCTTTCAGAATGTCTTCAACAGATACTTCGAGGATAACGTTCATCCCGCCTTTAAGGTCGAGACCGAGGTTCATTTCCTTTTTCTGAACTTCCTTAAAGGTATATCCCAGGTAACTCCACTTCTCTTTTGGCAATGCCGATAATGAATCGAGGTACTTGCGTTGCCTTACCATGTCGCCTTGAGCGTACTCCCTTGCATCTTTCCTGACTTTCCATGTCGCACCGGTAAACGAAAGCTGGTAGATCGATACCAGAGCCAGTGCAATTGCCAGAACGATAATAGCTGCTTTGTTTTGCATTTCTCTCTAATTTGGATTTTTGAGGTCTTTGTCCGAATATTCTTTATTGAGGCGCAAAGATATTAATTTTTTGCAAAAACATTAAAAATTAACAGGGACATTGCATTGCAGTGTCCCTGTTAACCTTGCTGATGGCTTAAATCTTTACTCGAGCAGTTTTTCAAATTCGGTTTCAAGCGGCTTCCTGTTCACAAAGTCGTACAGCGCGAGAGAACGTATGTTGTAGAAATAGTTCCAGTAGTCCTGCAGAGACTGGATAAACTGCCTCCGGTTCTGATCCTTCTTGGTGTCGGCATTGTTTAACTCCAGAATTGAGATCTTGCCGATCAGGAACCTCTGCTTTGTTACATCGTACATCTTCATGGCCACGGTATCGGATTTTGCGGCAACCTCGACCTGTGCCTTCTGAAGGTTAAACTGCTCGACATCGAGGATCAGGTTCTGCTCAAAGTCAGCCAGCGCCTGGTCAGACGTAACCTGTGCAAGCTCAAGATTCGAAACTGCCATTCTGTATCTTCCCCTGCCAAGGCCCCAGTCGAGTATGGGTAAAGTGACTCCCAACCTTATATTCTGCTGCTGGTTCGATTTTGAATACGCAAGCCCGAAATCCTGATCCTGATCCCTGGTTCCAAATGAAGCAATAAGGTTGGCGTTAAGCCCCTTTTCGGCTTTTGCCTGGGCAACGTTGCTCTGCGCAGTCAGCACTGTAAGCTGCTGTTCAAGTATTTCCGGATTATTTGCCAGGGCCATTTCGAGAACTTCCTGCGGACTGACCTGCAGTTCGGGAATATGTGTCGGAAGAATGAGTTCTACTCTTACATTTTCATTGAAACCAAGGAAAGACTTCAACCTGATCTCCCTGTCGCGAAGGTTCATCTCCGCTTTCTTCCTTTCGGTCTCGGTGTTGAGCCAGGTAAGCTGAAGTTCAAGAAGTTCGTTCTCCGCGATGGTCCCCAGCTCATATCTGCCCTGGGCAATTTTATAAAGGGTATCGGCATTTGCATAGTTCATCTCCGATATCTGCTTGTTGGTCTGTGCAAGTGCAAGCCCGAAGAAGTACATTACGGCCTGGGAATGCACCCCTTCGATATTCGAAAGGAAATTCTGCTTTGCCGCTTCATACTGAAGCGGTTCTGTTTTCTTCTGCCACTTCAGGGAATTATACCTGAAAAGTGGCTGAGTTAGTCCAATACTTACCGGTACCGTAATATAATTCCTCGAATCCCTTTCGAAGTCGTTCTCAAGGGTAAGATCCGACTGAAGGGATATTGTACCGCCTGTAAAACCAATGTTCTGTGAAAGCGCCAGCGAACCAAGGTTACGCAATACATTAGTGGATTTATAATCCCAGCTTTCAGTCCCCGAGTTCCAAACCCTCTCGAAAGCTGTACTGTAGTATGGTGTTGTTCCGGTGAATGTAAGCGACGGCCTGTATTCTGCCTTGAAAGTGCGGTACCTCCAATAGCTCGCACGGAATCTGTTCTTTGCCATAAGAGCATTTGGAGACTGCTCCTCGGAGAGCTTCATCACATCTTCAAGAGTTAGTCTCTTAAGCTCCTGCGAAAAGGAATTCTTTACAGGGAACAGCAGCAGAACAACTGCCGTCAGTAATAATAACTTCTTCATCTTTAGTATTTTATTCATATCTTAATGATTCTATCGGATCTTTCTCTGATGCGTTCTTGGCCGGACGATATCCGAAAATAACACCTACAGCGGCTGAAACACCGAAAGCAATAAATATTGAAAAGAATGATACAATGGTCATAATACCTGCAACCTGCTCTATGAGTTTAGCCATGATGACACCCAGGAATATGCCTATGAAACCTCCTGTAACGCTTATAAGAACAGCCTCGGAAAGAAACTGGACCACAATATCCATCTTCTTGGCACCGATTGCCATCCTGGTACCGATCTCCTTGATCCTTTCCATCACGGAAGCATACATGATATTCATAATACCTATGCCTCCGACCAGGAGTGAGATGCTGGCTATAACACCAAGAACGATGTTGAAGATGTCCTTCGTCCGCTCCTGCTGTTTTAGAAGAAGTTCGGGTACTGTTATTTCAAAATCCTTAACATTTGAATGACGGCGTGTCAGCATCCGGCTGAGGATCTCGGTGCTCGGATTAAGCTGTTCCGTTTCATTTACCTGAACAACTATCCTGTCGAGCTGATTATAGTTTGTTTCCACGTTTGAGGCATCCGAACTGCTTGAAACAACTCGCGACATTCCCATCATCATGCCTCCGGGGCCTCCCATGATCATCATGTTCGAAGAAGCTTCCGATACAAGTTTGGTATTAACCAGAGCCCTGTTCTGAAATCTGAGAAGCATGGTCTGGATCGGTATGTAAATGTTGTCGTTATAAACATTTACTCCTTTTTCCTCAAAACCGGTAAGACTTACATTTGTTTTCTGCAAAACGCCTATAACCTTGAGCCAGATTCCGTTAAACTTGATATACTGGCCCAGGGGATCAACCTTGCTGAAGAATTTCGCCCTGATATTAGCCCCAATGATACAGACCTGAATACCGTTCTTTTCCTGGTACTCATTGAAAATGGTCCCGTCAACCAACGGCAGGTTATAAAGGTGAAAATAATCGTTCGACACACCGACGAGCTTAGCAGTGTATTTTACCCCGTTCATCATTGCCACCGAGTTGAACGATATTTCCGGGCTTATCCTTTTTACCGACGGAAGTGTTTCACGAATGGCTTCCACATCGAGCATGCTCAGCCCCCGCGAAAATTTCTTGGTTTGCTTTTCAGAATCATCTGATGATGAACCTGAGGCTTCCTGGATAATAGGATTGACAAGAATGTTGTTAACTCCAACCATCTTCATCTGTTCCATGATCTCCTGCTTGGCACCTTTTCCGATCGCAAGCATTGCGATAACCGCAGCTACCCCGAATATGATGCCAAGTGCGGTGAGCATTGACTTCAGCTTGTTGGAGACTATTGATTCAACGGCAATTTCTATGTCGTGAAAATATCTGAAGAAAAATTTTAACATACCCTGAGTATTTGTGAATTAATTCTGATTCATGCCGCCCGGAACCTGCCCCTGCTGACCGGGTGTCCGGCCGCGCGCTGAACTGTCCCTGCCTGCACCCTGCATTCTTGCCCTCATTGCAGGATCATTTCTCATCTGTTCGAACCTCTGCCTCATTTCAGGATTGCTTTCCATCATCCTCCTGAATGCAGCAGTGTCTCTCTGGCCGCCCGGTCCACCACCGGGCATCATCATACCCGGACCCATCATACCAGGCATATTGCCTCTCTCCCTTGCCCTGGCAGCTTCTTCCCTCGCTTTAGCCTCCTCCTCTTTTTTCAGCCTGGCGCGTTCCTGATTTATAGCAATCAGATCTTCACCGGCTATCCTGAATTTGTCGGGCTTCTCGGGTGTACTCAGATAAATAAGGTTGCCGGGTTCAAGGCCCTGCTCAACAACCACATTATTTTCATTTTCCTCTCCGGTTACAATTATCTGCCTTACCCCTTTGCGTGTATAAACGAAAGGAATACTGTCGGCTCCGAGTTGAACACTTTCTATCGGAATATAAACTACATCATCCAATGTCCTGGTTACAATCTGGTTGCCTGTTGTCATCGAAGGCCTTAGTATGGGATCCGAACCATCGAGCTTAACCACTACCTCGAAAACCTTGGCATCAGCGTTGGGAAGCTGCTCTCCTATGTTTGCAACGGAAATAACCGATCCGGTGTATGACTTTTCAGGGAAAGCATCAACAAGTATATTTACCTTCTGATTGACAGCAACCTTACTTACATCTATCTCATTCACATAAGTTTTGGATATCATCGACGACATGTCGGGAAGGGTTGCCACCACATTGTCCCATGGAGAGATGGATGACCCGACCTTCCTTTTTGCATTTGTCCTGTCTCTTTTATAAATAACCATCCCGTCGGCAGGAGCATAGATTACAAAATTCGAAAGAACCTTCTGAAGATCCCCAACTCTTTCCCGCTGCTCCGAGAGATTGAATTTCAATGTTTTCATATCCGATCTTGCCTGCTCCACCTTAAGAGAATATCCCTTAATAGCCTGCTCGAGAGAACGTTTTGCCTTATCCAGCGAGATCTCTGCCTGCCTTATGGTTGTAGGAGGCTCGAATTTCGACTGCTCAAGTGTTATCTCAGCCTCTTCCACCGAAAACCTCAGGTTCTTGATGTTGTCGCGCAGATCACTCAGGGTGACAGCCGTATCCAGCATTTTTACCTCAAGGTTTGTCTCCTGAGTCGTAAGCCTTTCAAGCTCGTCCTTAAGAGTGTTGTCAAAGGATGTCCTGTCGAGCGTACAGACATAATCACCTTTCTTTACCTGGGTTCCCTCAGGTACCAGATCGGTAATCTTTATCTCTGCAGCCCTTATCTGCCTGCTCTGAGTAAAATCGGGACCCGTGATATCCATCGAATTCTCGGCCTGAAGCTCTCCTGTTGTGGAAACAACTATCTCGAATTTCCCGCGCTTTGCTTCCACATACAGATTGGCAAGGTCTTTCTTCTTCGCTGCCTTTCCGATTAGTATCAGGGCTATTATTGCTGCAATTGCAGCTATCCCTGCTATGACAACTGTCTTTTTCATACGAAAATTATATTACTATTTTTTGAAAGTTGATTGCTTCCTGGTGAACCTTTCCTGTCATGCTTGTTACTTTGGCATTTCTGCTTCCGACTGAAGAAGGTTTCATTTAGCCTGCAAATAATTCTTGATTTCCTGTTTTTAAAACTGTGCAAAAATATTCATCTGCTTACTAACATTAAGCGATTTAACATCTTTTAATGTTCATAACTATGTTGTATCCGGTTTAAAGACACTCAAGGACTTCCTTTTATTCCGCGGCAGTCATAAAAAAAGAATCCTATTTGACTTTTTTAACAATTTCAATTACCTTATCTGCCAGTCCTTCAGCTTCCTCAGGAGTCGGCCCCTCAGCATAGACTCTCATGACGGGTTCGGTGTTGGATTTACGCACCTGCACCCAGCCGTTACCGTATTCTATCCTCATACCATCGCGCTCGTCCATCTCATGTCCGGCAAAATCCTCCCTTACCGAGTCGAGAATCCGCTGGAAACTGATACCTTCCGGAAGATCCAGTTTCTTTTTCGCCATAAAATAGTCGGGATATGTTTTTCTTAGTTCTGAACACTTCATGCCGCTCAGCGCCAGATGAGAAAGGAAAAGTGCAATGCCGGCAACGGCATCGCGTCCGTAGTGAAGCGCCGGATAAATAACTCCTCCGTTACCTTCTCCTCCGATCACAGCGCCGCGCTTCTTCATCTCCTCAACCACGTTAACCTCCCCAACCATAGCAGTAAAGTATTGTCCTCCATGCTTCTCAGTTATATCCTTCAGGGCCCTGGTGCTTGAAAGGTTGGAAACGGTATTACCCGGTGTTACTGCAAGGACATAATCCGAAACGGCTACAAGGGTATACTCCTCCCCAAACATCGAGCCATCCTCACAGATTATTGCCAGACGGTCGACATCAGGATCAACAACAAAACCTACATCTGCTCCGGATGATGCCATAAGCGATGATATTTCACCAAGATTTGCGGGAAGAGGTTCGGGATTATGTGCAAAATGCCCGTCGGGCGTAGTATTGAGCTCAACAATATTCTTTACTCCCAGCGATTTGAGAAGAGCAGGCACAATTATGCCTCCGACCGAATTTACACAATCGACAGCCACCGTGAAACCGGCGTTCGCAACAGCCTTACGGTCAACAAGATTAAGAGCCAGAACCTGCTCTATATGTATCCTGCTCCATGAGTCGTCATGAACATAGGATCCTGTCTCATCAAGCGGAGCATAAGAGAAATCTTCCGATTCAGCAATTGAAAGCAGTTCGTTCCCGTCGGAGGCTGACAGGAATTCTCCCTTCTCATTAAGAAGCTTCAATGCGTTCCATTCAGCGGGGTTATGACTTGCGGTTATTATTATCCCGCCGTTGGCTCCTGTCCCGGTAACAGCCATTTCAACAGTCGGAGTGGAAGCCAGACCTATATCAGTCACATCTATCCCTAAGCTCCTCAATGTGTTCGACACCAGTGAGCTTACCATACTCCCCGACCTCCTGGCATCACGGCCGATAACTACCATCAGCCTCTTCCCCCTGTGCCGGCGACCAAGCCAGGTCCCATAGGCTGAGGAAAATTTCACTATGTCGACAGGAGTGAGACTCTCACCCGGCCTACCCCCAATAGTACCCCTGATCCCCGAAATTGATTTAATCAATGGCATAAGCTTTCGTTTTTAGTTGAGAAAACTGCAAAAATAACCCTAAATCGTAATATTGTCAAATAATTGTACCTTTGCAGCCTGAATAAAAACCATATGGAAGAAAGGAGAAATCTCCGGAGCTCCCGCCCGAAGAGGGAAAAACCAGGATCGCGGCAAGCTGCTGACAACAAACGTGAGATGCGCCTGAACAGGTTCATCGCCCACAGCGGTATCTGTTCCCGCCGGGAAGCGGATGAACTGATTGCCCGCGGACTCATTACGGTCAACGGAAAGGTTGTAACCGATCTCGGTACCAAAGTAATGCCTGATGATGACATAAGATATGGCAAAAAGAAGCTGAACTCCGAAAAAAAAGTTTATATACTTCTTAACAAACCCAAAGGTTATGTTACCACGGTCGAAGATCCGCATGCCGACAAGACGGTGCTCGACCTCATAAAGGATGCCTGTCCGGAAAGAGTGTACCCTGTCGGGCGTCTCGATAAGGCAACAACGGGGGTTTTATTGCTTACAAACGACGGCGACCTTACAGGAAGACTTACTCATCCCAGATATAAAAGAAAAAAGATATATCATGTCTTCCTTGATAAAAATGTTATTTGGAACGACCTCGAACAGATTGCCGGAGGAGTGGAGATCGAAGGTGAGATTGTTGCCGCCGACGCAATATCCTATGCCGATGCTGAAGACAAAACACAGGTAGGCATTGAAATCCATTCAGGCCAGAACAGAATAGTAAGAAGGATCTTCGAAAAACTGGGATACCGTGTACTTAAACTCGACAGGGTGTATTTTGCAGGACTTACAAAAAAGAACCTTCCCAGGGGAAAATGGAGATTCCTGACCGACAAGGAAATAAGCATGCTAAAAAGGGGAATATTCTAATCCGGAAAACATGAGTCACAAATCGGGCTTCGTCAATATCCTGGGAAATCCCAATGTCGGCAAATCGACGATCATGAATGCCATGGTCGGGGAAAAACTGTCCATCATAACTTCCAAAGCCCAGACCACCAGGCACAGGATTATGGGCATTGTGAACGGCGACGATTTCCAGATAGTTTATTCTGACACACCAGGCATACTGAAGCCAAAATACAAGCTTCAGGAATCGATGATGAACTTCGTCGACGCCGCCCTTACAGATGCTGATATCATACTTTATGTCACTGATGTAAAGGAACAAGCTCCGGACGATACAGGCTATTTGCAAAAGATAAGAGGAACAGATATCCCGGTTGTTGTTGCCGTCAATAAGATCGATCTCAGCAATCAGACTGAACTCGAACTTGTTACTTCAAAATGGAGGGAAATATTCCCCTCATCGCCTGTTATACCTGTTTCAGGCTTGAAAAACTTCAATCTCGACACGCTGCTGAATGCCGTCACAAGCCTGCTGCCGGCGGGGGAACCATTTTTCCCTAAAGACCAGCTTACCGACAAGTATGAAAGATTTTTCGCTTCCGAGATAATCAGGGAGAAAATACTTCTGAATTACCAGAAAGAAATTCCCTACTGTTCCGAAGTTGAGATTGAGAGTTTCCAGGAAGAAGGCAACCTTGTAAGGATAAGGGCTCTTATCCATGTTACACGCGACAGTCAGAAGGGGATCATAATAGGACATAAAGGGGAAAAGCTCAAGAAAACCGGCAGGGAAGCAAGAATTGACATGGAAGACTTTTTCGGAAAGAAAATCTTCCTTGAGTTATATGTAAAAGTTACAAAGGACTGGCGCGAAAAGCCGCTCGTGCTTAAAAGATTCGGATACAGGTAGGAAAACCGGTATCGGTTGTTTGGGATTAATACGGGATCGGAGACAATGTTTTGAGATAAACCATTTCCTGATCCTCATAATTTGAACGATGAGCAAAATTGCAGCAATAGTAGGGAGACCCAATGTAGGCAAGTCGACCCTTTTCAACAGGCTTACAGAATCGAGGGAAGCGATCGTCGACGAAGTCAGCGGCGTTACCCGCGACAGGAACTACGGAACCTGTACCTGGAACGGTGTGACTTTTTCAGTGATTGACACAGGCGGGTATGTTAAAAACTCTGATGACATCTTCGAAGAGGAGATAAATAAGCAGGTTATGCTTGCCATCGAGGAAGCGGATGTAATTCTGTTCATGGTCGATGCAATAACGGGGATCCATGATCTAGATACCGGTGTTGCTGATCTTCTGAGGAAAAAAGCAGCAAAGGTTATACTTGTGGTAAACAAGGCAGACAATAATGAACGTCTTCTCGACGCCACAGAGTTTTATAGTCTCGGGCTTGGCGATTACTACGCGGTCAGTTCGATGAGCGGAAGCGGTACCGGTGATCTTCTTGACCACCTGGTTAAACTCCTTCCCGACAGACCTGAAGAAATCCTTCCCGACATCCCGAAAGTTGCCGTCGTGGGCCGGCCCAATGTGGGAAAATCATCTCTTGTAAACTCCCTGATGGGAGAAGAAAGGAATATTGTCACACCGCTTGCCGGAACAACACGCGACTCAATCTACACCAGATACAACAAATTCAATCACGACTTCTTTCTTGTTGACACTGCCGGACTCAGAAAAAAATCGAAGGTCAGCGAAAATATTGAATTCTACTCCGTGATGCGCGCTATCAGATCAATCGAGAGTTCGGATATCTGCCTGATAATGATCGACGCAACCAGGGGACTGGAATCGCAGGATATGAACATCATCTCCCTGATATTAAAGAATAACAAGGGAATGATCCTCCTTGTAAACAAATGGGACCTGGTTGAAAAGGACAACAACACTGTACTTGCATTTGAAAAAGAGATTCGGGCGAGAACAGAGCCCTTTACAGATTACCCTATCCTTTTTATCTCGGCTACCAACAAGCAAAGGATACACAGGATACTGGAAGCGGTAGAAAGGGTTAACAACAACCGGACCAGGAAAATTCCCACATCAGAGATGAATGAGGTGTTCCTGAGGATAGTGAACGATAATCCTCCTCCTGCATCGGCAGGCAGGCATATTAAGATCAAATACGTAACACAGCTGCCCGTATATGCACCTACCTTTGCTTTTTTCTGCAATTACCCCGCAAGCATAAAGGACCCCTACAGGAGATTCATCGAAAACAGGATAAGGGAAAAATATGACTTCTGCGGTGTGCCCATCAGAATATATTTCAGAAAAAAATAGCTTACTTTGGTGTGATTTTTGTGTCTTATGAGGTATTATCAACAAAATATGATGATCAGATCATTCATAGTTGCCATGCTGGTCTCCATTGCCGTATTCACATCATGCGGAAAGCTTGAGAGCCTCCCTCCCGAGCCCTATATCGAATATACAAGCTTCACACTTTTTGATACGGTCGATCTGCTTGGGAACGAGGTTATGGCCGGACGCCTGAAGTTCTACTTCGAGGACGGAGACGGCGACCTCGGGATAAGCGCGCCCGAAGGCATTGAAGAGGCTGATACCATTAACCTTTTTGTGGAACTGTTCAGGATCGAGGGAGGCGAGTCGACTCCTGCCCCCGATAATGATCCGTTCAGAGTTGCAGGTTTCAGGATACCCTACATGGAAAGGGAAGGAAGAAACAAGATCCTGAGAGGCGATATCTCCGTCGATTTCAGTTACCTGATTTATACTGAAGAAGACTCGGTCAGGTATGATTTCTATATCCGCGACAGGGCAGGGAACCTGAGCAATACCGAATCCACTTCGGTCATCCCGGTCTTCTATCCCGGGATCTATGCAGAATGACCTGACTACACTCTGACTCCCATGAACAGGACATCATCGACCTGCTCATAATTACCCTTCCACTCAGAAAAGAACTTATCAAGGGCTTCCTCCTGATCTTTTATATCCAGGTTATATATCTCTTCAATAAACGACTTTAGACGGGCGATCTTCATTTTCTTGCCTTCAGGCCCTCCGAACTGGTCGGGCATACCATCTGTGAACAGGTAGATGGAATCTCCCTCGCTCAGGTAGTATTCCTGGTCGTCAAAGTATTTTTCCGCTACCATCTGCCCTCCGACCGAAGCCCTGTTTCCCTTTATATAATAAGATTCCCCTCCTATCACGACAAGGACCGGCCTCATGGCGGATGCAAACCTGACATGCCTGTTCTTCATTGTAAATTCACATACGACAATGTCCATTCCGTCGTTTGAAACACCGGTTTCAATGTTCTGATTAAGAGTCGAGAAGATCTGCTTGTCGAGCATAGCAAGGATCTCAGAGGGCCTGGTGATGCGCTGCCTCGTCACAATATCCTGAAGAAGGGTTGATCCTATCATAGACATGAAGGCTCCAGGCACTCCATGCCCTGTTGAATCAGCGCAGACAAGTATGAAGTGGTCTTCATCAAGCTGGTCGAACCAGTAAAAGTCACCGCTCACAATATCGCGCGGGTAAAACAGTACAAAAGCGTCTCTGAAGTGTTCCTTCAGCCGCTTAAGGTCAGGAAGTATGCTTGACTGTATCCTCCTTGCATAATTGATACTGTCGGTTATTTCGAGGTTCTGAGCTTCAAGCTCGGACTTCTGCTTCATCACAACTTTAGTCCTGGCAGCCAGCTCCGATTCAAGATATGCCTGGAGCTTCCGGTGAGACTTCTCTCTCTCGCGGATTATCAAAGCCACCACACCGGCCGACAGCCCCAGCATGGACAAAATGAACCACCATGTCCGCCATACAGGCTTTTTGATGTTTATGCTGAAAGTCAGCGGATTTTCCTGAGTCATCCCGTCTTCATTGACAGAAACCAGGTTAAACCGGTACTTGCCGTCACTGAGGTTGTAAACTGCTTCCCGGGACGAGGAAGGTGCAGTCCAGTCTTCATCGTAATTCTCAAGGTAGGTGCTGTAATAAACCTTCTCAGGTTCGCTGAAATCTATCCCCGTATAGCTCACCTTTACCAGATATCTCTTCCTGTAAGGAAGGGAATACGACTCCCTGTAAGGATAAACCACATCATTTATTGTAACCGAGTTTATATTGTTGGCAGGGGCAGATCCTGATTTTCTGTCCTTTTCCCTGTCATAAATAATCACTCCCTGAGTTGTACCTATGAGGATCTTTCCATCAGGCGCTTCAAAAATTGCTCCCTCATTACAGGTGCCGCCATTGGCAAAGCTGGTGCTGAACACTTTAGTCCTCCCGCTTTTGGGGTTATACCTCGAAACACCCTGCTGATGGCTTATCCAGATATCATCGTTGGAGTCGGCGAGAATGGCATAGGCATAGTTTGACATCAGACCACCTGCTGTTGTCAGCATTCTGACCGAATCGCCATGATATTCAAAAACCCCGTTACCTTCGGTCGCCACCCATACAGCGCCCCTGCTGTCGCGGTCGAGAGCAATAGCTTTGTTAAGCATGGTGCCGTACATTACCAGTTCGGATTTTATAATCCCCGAATCAGGATCTATCCTGTCGAGCCTTTCACTGTTGGTTGCAACATAGCCGCTGCCGTCTTCCAGGAGAAGAATCTGATTTATATAGTTGTGCGCCAGACCTGTGTTCATCAGGTAACTTTGTTTCAGGGCAGCTGTCTGTTTCGATATTATATACACCCCATTGATTGTGGAGAGCCAGATATTGTCGCCAAGCATACTGATACCCGTAATATTGTCGGCACCGGTATCTCCGGAACGATAAAATTCTGTAAAACTGCCATTCTGCTTCTGCATAATAAGTCCGGACCCCTTCGTTCCGACCCAGATCATCCCTTCATTATCAATATAGTATGACCGCGCCTCCAAATGTCTTGTCTTCACCGAAAGCGGAGTGAAAGAAAGAGCTTTACGCTCCGACAGGCTGTAGGTGTAGTAACCTGATGAAGTCCCGAAAATGTAATTCTCCCCTTTCCTTCCCGAGAAAATGATGCTTTTCGGCATATCTATACCTCCCGGAACATGGAACTCGAATGAATCAGAATTCATTATTGAAAGACCGTTACCATTGAAGCCCAGCCAGATATTTTCTTCAGAGTCCTCAAAAGCTGTCATGACATAATTGTCCTCCAGTCCGGCCGATTTATCAACAAACCGCAGTGAAGCAATTGAGTCGGCATCTTCGTTCAGTTGCATCCTGACAGCGCCCAAGCCGGCAGTCGAGATCCAGAAATTGTTCTCTGAATCCTTCATCACCGATCTCACCGGAAGAGTTTCAAGGGCTTCCGACCCTCTGAAGCGTGACAATATACCTGAACCGTCCGACAGCTTTAAATGGAACAGACCATTGCCATCAGTTCCTATGATGAAGCTATTTCCATCTCCCGCAGGAGTGACAGACATAACTCTTGAATAGTCGAAACCTTCCTGTGTACTGCTTATGACAAGCGAATTACCTTCAGCCCGGCATATAAGAAGGTTTTCCTGTGTTCCGATAAGAAGAAAGCCTGAAGAGCTTATGGCAGCTGAAAACATTGTAGGATCAGCCTGCGATTCTATGCTTCTCCCTTCATCGGGATCACCGGGATCAATAACAAACAAGGGCATCCTCTGCGGGATTACATAAATCAGACCGTCATTTCCCTCAAGGACCGAGCTTATTCCGGATCCTGATGAATTAGGCAGAACAGTCTGATGAAGCTCATTTCCGCTGGTATGAAAAAGCGTTCCGTCGTTACAGCCAAACCAGAGGATTCCCCTGCTGTCCCTGATTGAAACAGTGGGATAACGGCCGGCAGCCGAATCCGGATAGCTCACTCTGTAAAAGCTGAATCCGTCAAAACGGGCCAGTCCTTCGGCGGTACCGACCCATAAATAACCATTGCCGTCCTGAACAAGAGTGTAAACCACCTCAGAGGGCAAATCATTTTCAGCCCCGTAGTTTCTGAATCTGTAAGCCTGACCGGATGCAATTTCCGGAAACAAAAGCAGGCATACCAACATGCCATACCTGATCATGTGAACAAACTTCATACGAGATCTGACTATTTTGTTTTCTTTCTGACCGAGATCACCGGCTGGTACACCGGTACACCACCTATAGGCGAACTGAAAAACTGAAGGGCATCCCCCCGCTGGTTCTCGAGCGACATCACGACATTATTGTTCTTTACAACATATTCCTGTTTTTTGTGAAACTGGAAATCAAGTGATTTGCCGATCTCCGCCGACTCAACAGGAATCACAGATACCTTTTCATCATCTTCATTCGATATGGGAACGGGCAATCCCTGCTTGTACGTCGAGACCACCAGAATCACTCCGTCGTCGTCCCAGTCGAAATTCCTTTGTTTTATTGACACAATACCCGTATCGACATAGGGATAGATATGAGATACGCTCTTATTGTCGTTCCACATCCTGAATGTGTACTCATAAGTAAAGGCATTGGCACCTTCAATTGGTATCTCGCTGTTCTTGTCGCTGCTAAGGAAATACCTGTAAAGGTTCCCGTCATCACCGGCTATTCCCTCACATACTATCTTGAAGATATAACTTCTCCATTTCTCGTTGTAATCACCTTCGGTCGGATTAAAGGGACCAAATTCATAGTAACGGTTGTCATATGTGGGTTCACTTCCGAAAACCCTTGAAGCCAGAAGATTCCCCTGCTTGAAATTATCGGTGTTCTTCAAACCCCTCGACTCTACGTTCCTGTCAGGATCAACACCTTTTCCTCCATACACTGAAAACATTGTCTTTGAATCAAATAACCCCTGTATCTCGTCATTCTGGCCGCCGCAATCCGGGTCAAAGACCTTTATATAAAACTGCCGGTTGAAGTCTTTGGGTATAGTAAAGAAGAAAAGAGAATTGAAGTCATCATCACCCCAGGAAGTCTCCCCAAACTTACCGAAGGTGACCAGAAAGGGAATGTTTTCATCCTTTCCCGGAACTGCCTGCCCGCGCACCATCACAGACGAAAGCGCCATAGCAAGCATTAATAATGCAAACGATTTCTTAACAACATCCCCTGGTTTCATGAATGATAAATGGCGTTTATAATTGTTTATGGTTTTCTTCTGATAGTAATACTCCTGGTTACACATGCTTCACGTACCATACCTCCCTCTCCCGGTTTCGTGGATACGATCAGCTGAATGTTGAATGTTCCCGGCCTGGTAAATGCTTTCTCAACATTCTTTCCTATCCCGATGGTCTCATCACCAAAACTCCAGTAATATTGTGAGATATCCCACCCGGGAAGGTTGGTGCTGTCGGCGCTGAATTTCAGCATTTCCCCGGCATCGGCAAAGCCGGGACATGTAATATAGGGCTGTTCCACAGCTTCAACTACAAGCATCTCCGATTTCTGATTTAGCTTCACTTCCTTTGTAACCATATTGGTAACATCGAGCTGGACAAGGTATCTGCCCGGCCCTTCATAACAATGTTCAACTATCCTGCCCACAGCCTTTTGTCCGTCGCCAAACTTCCACTCATACCTGAATGGCATGGTATCGTACTTAACGGCATTCTCCTCAACGAACTCGTAGCAATAGTTGTTAATCTCCAGAGTATCGCAATCGGTCTTCCGTATTATTGCCGAAGTGAATTCATAAATATCGTCGTTCCTTCTCCGGTTCGATGCAAAATAGCCCTTCCTCAGATCGGGCATGGCAACAAACGCAAAGTCATCTGAGGAGGAGTTGACAGGAGCCTGAAGCCTCAGCGGGGCTCCCCATGTGCCGTCAATCCGGTCGGAATAGTAAACATCGAGGCCGCCGGCGCCTCCCTGCCTGTTGGATGAGAAATACAGCCTGCCTGATGAATGAATACCCGGGAAATTATCGGTTGCCGATGAATTTATTGAGGCTCCCGGATTAACCGGAGCGCTCCAGTCTCCATCTGTCCATTCACAGAACCAGATATCCGAGCCGCCAAGGCCTCCCTGCATGTCGGATGCAAAATAAAGGAATCTGCCGTCGTCACTTATGGAAGGCTGACCCATGTCGTAATCGGTTCCGTTGTATTTGAATGGTTCTATTGAAACAAGCTGGTTACCTGAGAGCTGTGCCCTGAATATCCCGCTGTGATTACGGAACTTCCTGCTTCTCGACGGTATACCTGTCTCTATCTCACTTGTGAAATAAACTGTCTTGCCGTCAGGCGCCACACAAAGGGGCCCGGTGTTGAACTGGGCTGTTCTGTCGCTTTTTAAAGGAACTGGTCTTCTCCAGTCGGAAGTGTCCTTCTTTTCCGCAACATAGATATTGTATAACCGCCTGTCGTCAAAAGAGGTCCTGTCGGTCACAGCGCTTAGACGCCTGTCGGAACAGAAAAGCATTCCGTCATTTGTTATAACAGGAGAGATCTCACTGTATCCGGGCAGGTTGAATGAAAGCCGCCTGATCTCAAAAGGCGATTCTTCCTGGGCCAGGGCGGTATTAATCGTCAATACTGACGTCAACAGGGTTATTATTTGGAGAGCCTTCTTCATTACGATCAGAAATACCTTGGATTGGCGGCACTTACCTTGTACCTGAATTCATATCTTAGAACAAACTCGGTGGAGCCCTTTGAAAAACTGTTCATCCTTCCAAACGGATAATCATAGGAAAAACCAAACATAAGCTGGTGATTGAGCTGAACCTGCAAAATGGCTACCGCAACCTGTTCAGTAACCCTCCATGAACCTCCTGCCCAGATGAGATCAGCAATTATGAAGTTGCCGTTTATGTCGAACTGCCTTATCTTTTCGGTGTCACCGAAAGAATAATCGATAAGGACCGAGGGCTTGAACTTAAGTACGGGACTAATCCCGATCAGCCCTCCGGCAGTGGCCAGGAACTCATATTGCCCGAAATCGTGATAAGGCGAAGCCGTTCCGTTGCTGTTGCGTCTGTAATTAAGAAATGAAGGTACTGCGACCCCTGCAAAAAAAATGTCGGAGAAATAATAAACCCCGGCTCCCGCATTCGGAAGCACAAGCGATTTTTCGTCCGACTGAAAGACCGGATCCCCCGGATCATTCAGGAGCAATCCGGTGTAATCAGTATTTGACAGATCAACGCCTGCTTTCAGTCCCATTGAGAGCTTGCCTCTTTTCATCCTGATATGATAGGCATAACTGCCATAAAGGCTTGTCGATCTTGTTGCTCCGTACTTCATGAACTGAGCTGTCAGACCGAGAGCCACCTTGTCATTCTTCATCGGAGAATGCACCGAAAGCGACTGAAGAAGCGGAGAACCGCTGGTACCCATCCATTGCATCCTGTACGACAGGGTGCCGCTAAGAACCTCCCTGGTTCCGGTATAGGCCGGATTAATAACCATTCCGTTCTGAAGATACTGGCTGTAAACAGGGAATCCCAGGTTAATCCTCGATGAATCGGGAACCTGAGCTTCAAGTGATGCAAACAAAAACAAAGATGCAAGAAGAACAGCGGTCAGCCTTACCCTGATTCCCAGACGGATTCTATTTAAAAATGAACGATTCATCCGATCAATATCTTTTCAATACTATGAAGCCGCTTTTTTTGAACACCTGGCCATTCCCCTTAGAGGTAAGCTTCAGCAGATAATAATAGGTGCCTTCCGGGACCTCGGCACCCTTTGTATTCCTTCCATCCCAGTCGACCCACTCGCTTCCGTCAGTATTTGATGTTCTGAACACTTCTGTCCCCGCTCCGTTGATAACCGTCAGTTCCGCCAACTGGTTTCCGGGATCAAAACCTTTGATCCTGAATGTATTATTATATCCTCCCGGATCATTGTTAGGAGAGAATCCTTCCGGAATAACCAGGTTCAGAACAGTTACCTGAATTTCATCCTCCAGTTTGCATGCTCCTCTGGTTACCGTCCACAGGAAAGTGTTAAGCCCTTCCGACAAGCCCGAAACCACAGGATCCGGCTCAGCATCGTCATCAAAGCTCCCCGAACCATTAAGAAGAGTCCAATGCCCGGTTCCTCCATCGGACGGAACACTGGCCTGAAGCCTGATCATATGATCAAAACTGTGAAGTATGGTATCCCTGCCTGCAAATATTGAATATCCTTCAGGCAATGAGTCCTTAACCAGTTCGAGAACATTTGAAACACCCGAACAGCAGTTGTTTGCGCCGGAAGTGACCAGTCTCCTGTACCTGGTCGTATTCACCATTGCCGGCGGCTGATACGATCCATCAGATAAATTGTTGGTACCGGCAGCAGCAATCCAGGATGAACCGTCGGCGCTCTGCTGCCACAAATAAGAAAATGCACCCGATCCTCCCGAAATGGATTGTCCTGAAGCCTGTGTCAGAAGGGCCGGAATATCCGATTTGCATACGATCTGATCTCCTGCAATTGTATTGCCGGTTATCGAAGGCAGCACTGTTATCCTTACCGCCTCACTTTCCGATATACACTCACCTGATACGGCCCTCCTTCTGAACCAGGTAGTTGCGGAAAGAGTTCCGGGCTGGTATTCAGGTCCGGTTGCACCTGCCAGTCCGGTCCAGACTGAGTTATCAGGCGATGATGACCACAGGTAGGCATAATCGCCCGGCAATCCTGTTCCGCCGGTCGCATTAAGACCGGTTATCCTGTGGGGAGTGCTGCCGCTGCAGATAGTAGTATCTGAAAGTCCGCCTGAAAGGAGCGATATTGTATTCCCTCCTATCGGTTCATGAACATTGATCTTTACCGAATTGCTGATGCTGATGCATGCTGATGAACGTACTATCCTCCTGTACCTTACCGAATCGGTAAGAACCGGGGTAGAGAAATTCTGAGAGGCTACATCAATAAATCCTGCAATATCCGTCCATGAATGGCTGCCAGTACTGTCCTGCCAGGTAAAGGTATATGTCCCGGGGCCTTTGCCGTTCAAAGGAGCCGACCCGGTCAGTACAACAGGGGCAGATCCTGAACAGATGGTATGATCAGCAGGGATCAGGGTGTTGGAGGTGATTGCAGGATAGGAATTCAAAAGCACCGGCTCACTGGCTGTACGGCAGACATCATTACTGCCCGAATAGACAACTCTCCTGAAATACTGTGGCCCGGGAAAATAAGCTGCCGATTCGGCCGGATCGTAGCCGGAGGTGTTGCTTATTCCGGCAGCCGTAAGCCATGTTGAATTGTCGCTGCTGCTCTCCCATACATATTTGTAAGTGTCATCGCCACCTGAAAGTACAGGAGCTGTAGTCCCCTCAAGGTTTGCGAAGGTCATCCCGTCGCAGATCTCCTGGGCAGCGGTAAGTATTGAATTGTTAACGACCGGATTGAGAACAGTTATCCTGACCGAAGGGCTGACATCGAAACAGGCTCCCGAAGAAACGTTACGACGGTACCATGTCGTCTGAGTAAGCGGCAGGGATGGCTGATAACTTGCATTTACAGCCGGCAGACCGGTAAAGTCAACGTTGTCGGTTGATATCTCCCAACTGTATCCGTAGAAGCCGTTCCCGTCCCCGATAGTCCCCAGAGGAATAAGTTCCGAAGCATTCTGGCCATAGCACAGAGTCTCAGGATTGCCAATTGTATTATTCTTTATATTCTGATGTACAATAATGTTAACTGGCAAACTTACATCGGTAATGGCTTCGCCCTGGTCTGTCACCACCCTCCTGAACCATGAAGTCGCCGATAATTCCGCCGGCGGCGTGTAATGCTGCTGGTTGTTGATGCCGGGAGCATCGGTGAAAGTACCTGTCGCCGAGGTGGTGCTTACCTGCCAACGGAAAGTGTAGGGCGGCGTTCCCCCGACAGGCTGAGTCCCGGTGATCTGGCCGAATCGTTTGTTCGAACATACTGAATCAATCCTGTTCCCTGTTTCAGCCGAGCGTATCGAATTAAAAAGAAATCCGTTAAGTTTCGGTATAAAGGAATATTTAACCTCACCAAGGCCTTCCGAAGGTATTGTAGGAGCAGGCGTACCATTAAGCACCGATGCAACAGTTACAGAAGCCGGTGTGGAAGATGTGCTGAGCCATATAAGACCTCCGCCGCCTCCGCCGCCTTCACCCGATCCGCCGGGACTGATACCTCCGTTTCCCCCGTCAGCAGAAATCCTGAGGCTGCTCTTGAATCCCATGAACGAAAGGGCTACAGATCCGCCGCCTCCGCCGCCTCCGGCCCCGGCATCCGAAATCGAATTTGATGCCGTCACTCCGTTGGCCCTTATAATATGATTATTTGCATCAATTGAATCCGCTATTATAAAGACAATTCCCCCTCCGCTTCCGCCAGCCGATGCTGTCGCACTACCTGCCTGAGTAGAAGCTCCTGCTCCTCCTCCCAGAAAAATACCACCCTGGATGATGGAACCGAAAATATTCATGCCTCCGTAGCCTCCATCACGGGGGTCGGTGCTGCACTGCAATGCATTCTCAAGACCTCCGTCGGCACCTTTTCCCCTGTTGGAACCTCCTCCACCACCGGAAAACCTTCCATTACCTCCCCCGCCTCCGGTGAAATTTCTTCCCTGCCCCTTTTCATGACCTGGATTAAGAAGGTTGCCCAAATGATCGTGAACAGCAACTCCCTCTCCTTTAAGACCTGCATTGTTCCATGAAATATCGTAAGAGTCGAGGCTGTTTGCTGCCACATTCGTGTAGACGCATTCTCCTATACCGGAAACACCCGCAGCTCCGCTAAAACCCCTGCCGGTGACGTCAATATCGGCATTCAGGGTAAGCTTGCTTCCTGCCATGATCGCCAAAACCCCTCCGGTCCCTGTATTACCGTTCCAGGGCTGCGCGGAAAGCGTGGATGTTACCACCGGCTCATTATAGAAAGGAACACTTATAAGCTGAACATTACCCGATATATCGTATGAGTTAAGATAAACATTCCGTGTAAAGCGGATCTCACCAGTCGCGGTATTCACCGAAAGAAGCTGAAGAAATTCGTATTCACCAGGAGCTCCGATAAGCGATTGCGCGACAACACCGTAAAAACCCTGGGCAGTCTGAATGCCTACTCCCTGCATCTGGATCAGAAGAACATAATCTCCTGTATTAAACTGAGATGCCTGCGCCGGAGAAACCATTACAAAACCTGATCCGATTGAGTTTACTTTGGCATAATGGTTTATAACTCCGCCTATCTCCTCCTGACAATGAACCTGAATAGTGCCGGCGCCAATAAATAACACCTGAATAATCAGCAGTTTACCAATATTAGATAAAAATTTATTTATCATCAGGAAATGATATTACGACTTAGTAAACGTTAAAATTGCCAAATAATTGAGAGCTGCGCCTAAATTTGTGACGGCATCTCAGGAAAACATTATTTTTTCCTTGTGTCAGTGAGCGGCAGCTCTATGAAGAAGATGGTTCCGTTTTCGCCTTCTGACTCAAACCAGATGGCCCCTCCGGCATTTTCCACATTGCGTTTTACTATGGAAAGACCAAGGCCGGTCCCTGATGATTTTGTTGTGAAATTAGGAGTAAACATTTTTGATTTCAGCGATTCCGGGATACCGCTTCCATTATCGGAAACAGTAACCAGAACCCTGTCTCCCTTCTTTTCAAGATTAACTTTTATTACTCCCTCTTTTCCGGGAGGAATGGCCTGAATGGCATTCTTTATCAGATTTGAAAATATGCTGTTAACCTGTTCCTTGTCGGCATTTATAAAAAACCTTTCTGAATGGGGGGAGCCTATCCTGAACGTAATCCCGTCGCTGTTCTTGAACAGTTCGAGAGTGACCGTTATCTGTTCCAGAAGATCGAGTTCAACAGGATTTGCCGCGGGTGTCCTTGCAAACGAAGAAAAGGCCGATGCTATGGACGACAGGTTATCTATATACTCTATCTGGTTTTTTGTAAACCTCTCAAGCTTCTTCTCAAATCCCGGAGCTCCGTCGGTCCATGACTTGAACAGCTGCTGAACATTAAGCTTCATGGGAGTCAGCGGATTCTTGATCTCATGGGCAATCTGCTTGGCCATTTCCCTCCAGGCATATTCCCTTTCAGAATTTGCAAGCTTCTGGGCGCTTTGCTCAAGCTCATCCACCATCCTGTTATACTGCCTCACAAGATCGCCCACCTCATCATTGCCATTATAGGAAAGATGCTCGCTTTTCTTACCCAGCTCTACCGATGCCAGCCTGCTGCTAAGCATGGCCAGAGGCGCTGTGAGCCTGCCGCTTATTATCACAGCCAGACCGGTGGCAAGCACAATAAGAAGGAGGGTGAAGTTGATAACGGCTACTATCATGTTCGATATCTCCTTCGCAAGAATGCTCTGCATCCTGAAATAGGGAAGATTGACATAAGTAAGCAGCTCATTGTCTATATTATAAAAAGGAGCATAGCCCGACACATACTCAAGATTACCTATCTTCTCCTGCTGAAAATACTCAGTCTTCTTGAGAATGAACATGTTAATGAAAGCGATGTTATCCATCCGCCTGCTTACCAGATCGCGGTAATAAATCTCGGGCCGAGATGAGGAAATGAGAAATCCGTAGGAATCGTAAAGGTTTATATCGGTGTTAAAGATATTGGAAAGTCTTACCAGAACCTCCTCAAGAGTGTTGCCGCTTCCATCTTTCCACTCGAGTGTGAGGTCCTTCTCAGAAGAAATCATATTATCGAGTTCCATATTTATGGAATTCAGCTTCTCCTTGATATTCTCATAGTGCTTCTCCCTGTATTGTTCAATTGTAAGCGAAGCTATAACAAAACCTATAAGGGTGAAAGAGATAAGAAGTATCCCGATGAAGGACAACTGCATTTTCTGCCTGAAATTAAAACCCGAAGGTTTTCTTATTGCAGGCCTTATCATAAGTAAGCTGATGAGATTAGAGAGGAGAAACAGGAATACAAAAATGTAGGCAAAGGATATCAGGATGTCCTGGAATGAAACAACCGGACTTCCTATTACCACAGTTACGTTTCCGTTCCGGTAAAGTGACAGGTTGTGTGAATCAGCCCTGAAAAATCCGTAATCCATAACGTCGTCGACATACATCAGGTCGGTGGTATTGAACGGGAAATCGCCGGTACGGATAACCAGGTCGCCATTTATGTATTTCGCAAATGAGTAATCCTTAAGCTTGGAATAGCCGTGATATTTCTTATCGAGAAGCAATTCAGAATATCCTGGCTGAAATACCTTTATATCGCTGTAAAGGTCGATAAACAGGCCGTTGTGCCTTGAATTTTCAAAATCATAAAACAACCTGCCCAGGTAACTGGCCCTTCCCTGCTTGCTGTCGACAAAGTAAAATCCCGTACCTGTCAGCTGATGACCGTTCTCACTGATCCTCTCCCCAAAAAAGCTGTAACAGTCTTCATAAAACTGATTCTGAATACCGACGCTCAGCGAATCACTTCTTCGGCAGAGAACAATACTAAGGTTGTAATTGCCCCAGTAACCGTCAAAATAGCGGTCGTGGAGATAGGCAAGGATACTGTTGAAATTCCCTGTACCGAAATAAGGAACATCCATCATCCTTTTCAGGGTGGTGTCGGCGGATATCACCGGCCACATGTCGAGGAGCAGATGCTCGGCTGTAGGATCGTTTTCAGTGGAATAGCTAAGAAGTTGTATCTTAATGTTCTCCTCATTCTTCTTTGATGAAAAATAAGCTATTATGAACAATGAATATAATGAAAGCAACAGAGAGATAACTACAGACCTGTTAAAGCGGTTCGTGCCCCGGCTGCTTAAGAACCATATAAGAATGACAACGGCGAACCAGAACAATGAAACCGCAACCGCCGGAAGAGGCTCCCGTCCGAAGAACACAGGAAAAGGTATAAATGCCGCCAGCGAAGCAAGACACACAATTGACAAGGAAGGACGGTTTTCCGAACGGAACACAAGAAGCAAATAAAGGAACGGAACGCTGAACAGGAGAATGATCACTACAAATCCGGCAAGGCTGAAAAGATCCAGACTCAGAACCTTGTATGTCTCAAAATTAATATTGGAATTGAATACCAGGTGACTGAATACCCTGTGAAAAAGGCTCACAAGCAACGATCCGGGCAGAAGCAGCAAAGTGAGAATATGCCACTTTGAAATGTCGGCATTTTTGACCAGCGCATGATCCCTGAGAAGGGTAAAAACCATAAAAACGAACACCGATACCAGTATGCTCAGAAGGACCAGGTGACCGAGTGAAGGAACCAGGCCGTTCATGGTGTACCTGAAGGGAGAAAAGAGCCCAGTCTGCGACAGCACCTCCGGTTTGCCTGCAATCAGTACTATAAGGTAAATGAACAGCAGCAAGATCGATGATATCAGTATTGCAAGTCCTCTTTTGCCGCGTCCGGCATAGCGCCGGGCCATGCAGTGCATCAGGTTCAGAATGGCAAGGAAGGCCAGTCCCCAGAGAATAAGAGGAATGTGAATAAATCCGGTTCGTCCTTTTTCCGCGGGCCAGATCAGAGAGAAGAGAAAAGTACCATCGGATGAGTTAATGTGATAGGGGGAGGCATCCCTCTCGCGACTGAAACCCGTGGTGGCCGGGATACCGAAGTCCTCTTCAAATCCATTGCTTATTATATCATTCTCAAGGCTGTAATCATTTCTGATCCTTAACATTCCAAGTATATTCTCAGGCCCGGCTTCAATCCTGCCGGTAAGAAACCAACCGTTCTGAAGGAAAACGAAGGGCTTTCTGAACAAAGAATCATGAAGTGTCCGCGGGGCATCAAAGTCGGTATCCGACCAGCTGATCAGCCTGTTTCCCATGTATTCGAGTATGGTTATGCCATTCTCATGGGCACGGGAAAACAGATTGTTCTCAACATCAGTACCATGAGGAACACCGCTTGCCAGAATGGGCTTCATTGCCTCAAGACACTGGTTCATGACCCTTTCCTTTTCCTTGAGAATCCTGTTGAACCTGCGGGTCCTGAACCTGTATTCAAAATCACCCATGTAAACAAGCTCGGCAGACATAGCAAGAAGGACCAGAAACACTGCCAGCACAAACGGGGTGATCTTTAGCTTTCCTTCCTTCATCTCTTAAAAAAATTACTGCCTACTCATGATGATATGGTTCTCCCCTGATAACGGTGAACGCCCTGTAAAGCTGTTCAAGAAACAATAATCGTACCATCTGATGAGAAAATGTCATCCTTGAAAGCGACATGGCGAGATCGGCCCTGCTCCGTATTTCATCTGAAAAACCCCAGGGCCCTCCTATTACAAAAAGAATCCGCTTCTTACTTATCATAAGACTTTTCCCGAGCCACGAGGAAAACTCAACCGTCGAAAACTCTTTTCCCCTTTCATCCAGAATAACAATGAAGTCGTCATCCCTGAAGAACCTGAGCATCTGCGCCGCCTCCCTTAACTTCTGTTCTTCCTCAGGCATATTCCGGGTAAGCTTTATCTCGGGAAGACTTACCGTTTCAAATGGCGAGTACCGCCTGATACGCTCCTCATATATTGACAGCCCATCCCTCAAATATCTTTCAGTGGTCTTTCCAGTCTGCAATAAAACAATTTTCATAATTATTGGCCCGACTTTTGCATGCAATCGTTTGTCCGGCACCGCATACAAAAATAATAATTAATAACTTGCCCCGGCAAGCTTTATGCGGCAAAGGCCGGAAAGGGTTTACTTTATTATAAATTAGTGTAAATTTGCATTCTGTAACCTGAACGCAGAATTAAATTAAACCGAGATAAATGAGATTCATAATTTCAACGGCAATCATCCTGCTTGCAATCTGTACCCCGGAAACCTTCTCCCAGGAGGATCAGGCAAAGATTCCTGCTGGTATCTCCCTTGCATTCAAGACAGGCAACGCCGCGGAGCTGGCAAAGTATATGAATTCCACCGTCGAACTGCTGCTTCTCGATAAGGAAGATTTCTATAAAAAAGTCGTCGCCGAAACAATCCTTAAGGATTTTTTCAGCCAGCACCAGGCAAAGGATTTTATTATCAGACATCAGGGAGCCAGAAATGATGCGCAATATGCAATTGGAAACCTGAGCACCGAAAAAGACAACTTCAGAGTTTACTTCCTTCTTAAAAAAGTAGGAAACAACTTGTTAATCCATCAGATACGCATTGAAGCCGACAACGCGCAATAATATCCTCGAAGATTTCATTTCAGGATGCCTCAGAGAAGATACTGGCGATGGCGATCACTCAACACTTGCCTGCATACCGGAGGATGCCAGGGGAAAAGCAAGACTGCTTATAAAGGATAAAGGCATACTTTCAGGGTGCGGAGTCGCAGAAAATGTCTTCAGGATAATCGACCCCTCCCTGGAATTTGAGCCTTTCATTGCTGATGGAAGCAGAATATCACCGGGTGATGTTGTTTTCCATGTCAGCGGTAAAGTTCATTCAATACTTAAAGCGGAAAGACTGGTCCTCAACATCATGCAGAGAATGAGCGGAATAGCTACAAGCACCGGCATGTATGTCGAAAAACTCACCGGCCTCAGGACAAAAATCCTCGATACCAGGAAAACATCTCCCGGCATGAGATTCCTTGAAAAGGAAGCGGTGAGGACAGGCGGTGGCTTGAATCACAGAATGGGTCTCTTTGATATGATAATGCTTAAGGACAACCATATTGATTATGCCGGAGGAATTGAGAATGCAATCCGCAAGACCAACGATTACCTTCTTGGAAAAAAGAAAAAACTGCCTGTCGAAATAGAGGCCAGAAACCTTGACGATGTAAGAAAAATACTTCAAACCGGAGGAGTCGACCGGATCATGCTCGACAATTTCAACCTGGCTGATACCAGGGAGGCAGTAAAGCTCATAGATCACAGGTACGAGACCGAATCGTCGGGTGGAATCACACTTGAAACAATCAGGGATTACGCTGAATGCGGAGTGGATTTCATATCGGTCGGAGCTCTTACACATCACATCCAAAGCCTTGATATGAGCCTGAAAGCATTTAGTAAATAATATCCGTCAGGAAATGAGAAAGTGGATTTGTCTTATTTTTGTGGTTGCGTTTGCCGGCTGCAAGGAAAAAGTTGTAAATCACTGGTTCACAGCAGAAAAAGCCATAACCTCATTCAGCGAAATAGAGGAAGCCTGCAACAGGGATTCCGGAAACCTCTGGGGCCGTAATCTTTACGGCCCGCTGATGTTCGTCGACCGCACAAGCAGGAAAATCACCGCAAACATGCCCGACCGGGAAGGCCTTCTTAAACTCAAGGACGGCATCTATACAGGATTTTATCCCACAGAAAGCATAATAAACACTACAACTATCAGCTTCGGAGGAACCACCTTCGGGCTGGCCCCGCTTCCTGCCGAAGAGGACAGCTTCAGGATCAAAAGCCGGGGAATCCACTCACTCTTTCACAGCTTTCAGAAAGAAAAAGGTATTGATCCCGAGAGTTACAACGTAGTAATAATGGATGAAAAGGAAGCCCGTATGTGGATGAAACTGGAGTGGAAAGCTCTCAGAAAAGCAATTTTATCCGAGGGCGAGGAACAGACACTGGCAATAAGGGACGCCCTCATCTTCAGAGGATCAAACAGGGAATCATACTCCCGCTATGCCCTTCTTGAAAATAAATTCGAATCATACGAAGGACTGGCAACCTTTACCTATTTGCTTCTGGAATCAGATTCTTCTGATGACTTCAGGACAAGGCTCCTTGAATATCTCGACAGGTTCTACGCTTTCCAGTCGTATGCCAGGTCGTACGGGGCAATCCATGGGGCTTTGTATGCAACTTTGCTTCATTACAGGGATTTCGATTTCAAATCGATATCACCCGATACGGTCGACCTCGGAAGGCTTGTGCAAATGCAATACAGTATAGAACTTCCTGAAAAATGCCGCGACGTTGCAGGAAGCATAGCCCTAAACTACAACATCAACGAGATTTACAGGGAAGAAGACCTGCGTCAGCTTGAAATGAAGGAAAGACTTAACGACCGTGTAAGTGTCTTCACTGAAAAACCCGTGGTGCTGCTTGAACTGGTAAGCCCTTCATTCGATTTTGAACCTGAAAACGTCAGCTACCTCGATACTCTGGGAACCCTGTATCGCGGACTCCGTGTTTCTGACAACTGGGGAAAACTGACTGTGGACGAGGGCGACTGCCTGGTCTCAAACAACTATAAATATATAAGGATAACTGCCAGAGGCTTCAAGAAAGACCGGAACCATATCAGCGGCGAAGGCTGGCATATTATCCTGAGCGACAGCTGGGAAACAGCAAAATCAGGTCAGAACTTTTTTATAAGAAAAAGAATCGAATAATAACAGTCACGAAACAGTTCACTGTTGTCCCTGACTGTCGGGCTCAAGTTCACGGAGTGACTCCTCAAGCGACTTTATTCTCAGCTCAGCATCGGCTTTTTTCTTTCTTTCATTTTCTATGACCGACTGAGGAGCATTCTGAACAAAACGCTCATTGTCAAGCTTTTTCAGCACAGTTTTCAGAAAACCGTTCTGGTAGGCAAGTTCGGCTGATATCCTGGCTTTTTCAGCCTCCGCATCTATCAGATTCCCCATGGGTATGTAATACTCCGTGGTACCTATCATAAATGAAGCCGAATTGCCGGGCTTTTCCGACACAAAACTAATTTCTGAAAGATTGCACAGCTTGATTATAACAGGAAGTAAACCGGTTCCGAAGGATCCGCTTTCCATCCTTATGTTAAGAATGATCTTATCCCTTGCAGCTATCTGCTTCTCTTTCCTTACCGAACGAATGGCAGTGACAGTCTCCTTAACGATTTCAAACCTGGCAGTCAGTTCCCTGTCGTATCTCTTTGCCTTTGGCATCGATGAGACCATGATACTCTCATGTTCCCCTCGCGGGGAAATCGCCTGCCATATTTCCTCCGTGATAAACGGCATGAAGGGATGTATGATCCTGAGCAGACTGTCGAAAAGTGAAAGGGTAGCTTCATAGGTGACCCTGTCGATGGGTTTACCGTATTCCGGCTTTATGATCTCCAGGTACCAGCTTGAAAACTCATCCCAGAACAGCTTGTAGGAGTTCATAAGAGCCTCCGAAATACGGAAGCCTCTGAAATTTGAGTCGATTTCAGCTATGGCTTTTTTAAGAGCTTCATTCATCCAAAGCACAGCCATTGCCGAAGATTCGGGCTGAGTCACAGAATCATCTACTTTCCAGCTTTTTACAAGCCTGAAGGCGTTCCATATTTTGTTTGCGAAATTTCTTCCCTGCTCGGGAAGAGAGTCATCATAAAGAAGATCGTTGCCGGCCGGTGAACAAAGCATCATACCAACTCTTACCCCATCGGCGCCATATTTCGCTATAAGATCAAGCGGCTCAGGCGAATTGCCGAGCGACTTCGACATCTTCCTTCGCTGCTGGTCACGAACCAGTCCGGTGAGATAAACATCGCTGAAAGGTTTCTTACCCTGGTACTCGTAGCCTGCAATTATCATCCTGGCAACCCAGAAGAAAAGGATCTCGGGAGCTGTGATAAGAACGTTGGTGGGATAGTAGTATTTAATGTCGGGGTTACCCGGATTGTTTATACCGTCGAAACAGGTTATCGGCCAGAGCCATGAGGAAAACCATGTGTCGAGAACATCCTCGTCCTGCCACAGGCCGGCTTCCGTAAGTGATCCGTTTCCGCTTTTTTCCCTTGCAAGGACAAGCGCCTTCTGAATGTCTTCTGCAACAACAAATTCATTTGCCGAATAATACCACGCCGGTATACGGTGCCCCCACCATAGCTGGCGGCTGATGCACCAGTCATGTACATTCTCCATCCAGTGACGGTAAAGGTTCCTGAACTTTAAAGGATGCAGATGCACTTCACCATTCATCACAGCATCAAGTGCAGGTTTTGAAATATCCTTCATCCTGAGGAACCACTGAACCGACAGACGCGGTTCTATCACTGCATTAGTCCTTTCTGAACGGCCTATCTTGTTGTTGTAAGCCACAACCTTAACAAGATCGCCGGTCCGCCGGAGTTCCTCCTCTGCAAGGTCCCTGGCTTTAAACCTGTCGCTTCCCGTAAATAATCCGGCTTCGTTGCTGATTGTCCCGTCGGGATTGAACACATCTATCGTCGGAAGATTATGCCGCAATCCTATCTCATAGTCGTTTATGTCGTGGGCCGGAGTTATCTTCAGGCAGCCAGTCCCAAATTCCATATCCACATAATCGTCAAATATGAAAGGAACTTCCCTGTTGACCATCGGTACAATAACTTTCCTGCCGCGAAGCCGCTGATACCTTTCGTCGGCGGGATTCGCACATACGGCAGTGTCGCCAAGAATTGTCTCAGGACGGGTTGTGGCTACCATCACATAATCATCCTCCCCTGCAATCCTGTACCTGACATAATAAAGTCTCGACTTTTCTTCAGTGTAATTGACCTCTTCGTCGGATACGGCTGTCATAGCCTGAGGATCCCAGTTGACCATTCTGACTCCCCTGTAAATAAGACCTTTGTTATAAAGATCCACAAACACTTTTATAACCGAATCAGACCGCTTGTCATCCATGGTGAAAAGAGTCCTGTCCCAGTCGCACGAAGCTCCCAGTTTCTTTAACTGCTCAAGTATTATCCCTCCGTGCTTATGTGTCCATTCCCATGCAGCATCAAGGAAAGCTTCCCTCCCAATTTCCTTCTTGTCAATCCCTTCCGATTTCAGCTTTGCAACAACCTTTGCTTCAGTGGCTATTGAAGCATGGTCAGTCCCCGGAACCCAGCAGGCATTCTTACCCAGCATCCTGGCCCTCCTTACAAGGACATCCTGAATAGTGTTGTTAAGCATATGACCCATATGAAGCACACCAGTCACATTGGGAGGAGGAATAACAATTGTATAAGGCTCTCTCGCATCCGGAACACTCCTGAAGAATCCATTCTTCATCCAGTAATCATACCATTTGCTTTCTGCTTTCCCCGGTTCGTACTTGGATTGAATTTCCATTTTATAATCTTAAATGATTGCTTTTGAATGAACAGCAAAAATATAAAAAATCATCAGATGAGCTTATTCCGGTTAAAAAGTTGGCCCCGGAAACCTAAGGGCCTGCAGTATGAACGGAATACCTCATACTGATGCAAATAACATCAAAATCACATTGTTTGTCTGGATTTTTAATAATTTTGCCATGCGTTGAAACCGAATAGTAATATTTTTATTTATGCCATCCATCTCAGCGAGAGGAAAGGTAATGCCCGCCTCACCAATTAGAAAGCTAATTCCGTTTGCAGAGGAAGCTGTCAGAAAAGGGCTGAAGGTCTACAAGCTTAACATTGGTCAGCCCGACATCCCGACTCCCGCTGTGGCTCTTGAAGCTGTCAGGAATATAAGCCTCAAAGTGCTTGAATACAGTCATTCTGCCGGGAATGAGTCATACAGGAGAAAGCTTGCCGGGTTCTACCGCAGTATAGGGATAGAAGTTGACTATACCGATATTCTTATTACCACCGGAGGTTCCGAGGCTGTAATGTTTGCCATGCTTACCTGCCTTGATCCGGGAGATGAGATTATTACATCAGAACCCCTGTATGCCAATTACAATGGTTTTGCAGTATCGACAGGAGTTAAAATAGTTCCGGTAACCTCTTCAATAGCAAACGACTTTGCACTGCCTGGTGTGGAGGAGATCGAAAAAAAGATAACTTCCAGGACACGGGCTATCCTGGTTTGCAACCCAAACAACCCGACCGGCTATCTTTATTCGAGGGAAGAGCTAAGCAGGCTCAGGGACATTGTAAAAAAACATAACCTGTACCTGTTCAGCGATGAGGCATATCGCGAGTTCTGCTATGACGGCGAGGAACATTTCTCAGCAATGAAACTTGATGGCATAGAAGAGAATGTGGTTCTGATCGACTCTGTTTCAAAAAGGTACAGTGAATGCGGTGTCCGTATCGGCGCTCTCATAACAAGGAACAGGAACGTAATAGAAGCCGCTCTCAGAATTGCCCAGTCGAGACTTTCACCTCCCGGCCTCGGACAAATTGCGGGTGAAGCCTCTATCGATACGCCGCCCGATTATTTCAGGGAGATAAACAGGGAGTACACTCTCAGGAGAAACTTTATGGTTGATGCTCTTAACAATATGCCCGGAGTGTATTGTCCAAAACCAAGGGGCGCTTTCTATGCTATGGCCAGGCTTCCGGTTGACGATGCCGACAGCTTCGCACGCTGGATACTCGAGATGTTTGAATATAAAAAACAAACTGTGCTGCTGGCCCCCGGATCAGGATTCTATTCAACTCCCGGATTGGGAAAGAATGAAGTCAGGATTGCCTATGTCCTGAATACAAATGATCTTAAAAATGCCATGGAAACACTTGCTGAGGCACTGAAAGCATATCCCGGAAGGGTATGATGGAGGAATTATTATGGCGCTGAATACAATCAACTGCATAGCTATCAACAACGATCCCGCTGATTTGAAGATTTTCAGGGAGTACTGCTCGAAAATTCAGTTCCTGAATCTCACAGGGGTATTTTCAAACCCTTTTGAGGCAGTTCATGAAATCAACAACAGGCAGCCTGATCTGATCTTCATTGATGCCGCGATGCCTCAGATAACAGGACCGGAATTCATTAAGACACTCTACAATCCGCCTCTTGCAATCTTTACTTCTTCGTCCGGGGAATATGCCATGGAGGGATTCGAATGTGATGCTGTCGACTACCTTCTGAAACCTGTTTCATTCGAAAGGTTCTCGAGAGCTGTCAACAAGGCTTTCATGCTGATGAAAATAAAAAATCCGGCCGGACCGGATCATTCTGAATCCGTTGTTACACCCGGGAACTTCCTGCTGGTCAAGGTTGAATACACAACCATACGGATCGGACTCAATGAAATCCTGTTTATTGAAGGGCTGAAAGATTATGTAAAAATCCATGCTGAAGGAAGACTGGTATTAACCAAGACTACCATGAAGAATATTATGGACAAACTGCCTTCCGGTTCATTCTCCAGGGTTCACAAATCATATATCGTATCACTCGACAAGATCGACACGATAGAAAACAGCAGGATTGTAATTGGAAACCAGCGTATCCCGATCGGAGAATCATACCGCCCGGGTTTCTTCGAATTGCTTGACAGAAATATGATCTAGTTGTACTGCCTCTTTCTGAACCAAAGATCACGGAGTGACAGATCGAGGCTGAGAGTAACGAAATTCTCCCTGAAAAGATCTCTTTTCATTGTTCCGTTCTGACCAAATTCGAGTGTCGCGTTTACAACGCTAACCACTCCCTTCAGAGGAAGACCCAGTCCCATTGAAACAGCACGATAATCTATAGGGACACCTTTTATAACCATATAGGATTCACGGAATTCGCCACCGAACCTGAACAGGATCATACGGGAACTCCCTTTTCTAAGACCCTGGGAAGGGAACTCGACTCCTGCGGATATCCGGTTTGAATTCCTGGTATGAAGGTAGGTGCTCGAAAAGTCAACCTCCTCCCAGTTGCTCCATTCATAGTCGACACCCGCCTTGAAGAAGTCCTTTCGTACCGAAAGCCCTGCTCCCACGGTTCTTGGAATACTGTACCTGTACTTCCTGCTCTTCAGAACCTCCTTCTCATACTTGGTTTCGATAGTGGTTGTATTCCTGGTATTCAGTTTCTTTCCGTCGCTGTAAATAAATCCGACATTGTATTTCCAGTCATTGACGTCAACCTGGTAGTTAAGTCCGTAATTGAAAGTAAAATTTGAAAGGTAGGTAATATCTTCAAGTGAAAACTCATAGATCTCCGATGCTTCAATATGGGTAATATCCCCAAAAAGGTATGAGGCATTAACCCCGAGAGAAAGGTTTTTAATGAAGCTGACGGCTCCTCCCAGATAAACCCTGTTGACTCCTCCGTTGCCAATATAGGTTTTTGGGTACTCTATTGAGGTGCCTTCGAGGAAGGCCGTCGAATTTATCCTGTATCCGACAGAGCTGTAAGGAGTGAAACCAAAGCTGGTGGAAAGCCAGGGTGCTATTCTGAAACCCATGGACATGTACCTGAAGTTGGCATTCAGCAACGACTGGTTGTTGTGCGATGTCTGAAACATCGAATACTTTGAAAAGACACCAATCTCAAATATTGTAAGAAGGCTGTCGAGCCCATCGTACGATGCCGGATTACCATAATTGATGGCGTTCTCTGACAGAAACGCAATGTTCGTCCCTCCCATCGCTCTTGAAAGTCCTGAGCTGTTTCCCTCAAGGATTCCAAGCCCGAAGATGGAATAAGGAGAGGTGGTGATCTGGGACGTAAGTGTTACGGGCACCAGGATCATCAGAAAAAAAGCAAGCGCGTATGGGGTTACCAGTCTCCTCATCATCCTTTCAATAAGATAAGTAATAAAGTTTCAGCCTGACCGGCGGACGCCTGCCCTCAACTATAAGCCTTTCAAACCTTCCTCCCTGCTCCGTCATTGCCAGGCCAAGTATGAGGCTCTGATCGGGATTGAAATATGAGTCAGCCAGCTCATTCAGCATGAAATCGGTTATGTCGAAGGTGTACCTGTTATTCTCATGGAGGTAGTCGTCGAACTCGAACAAGGCCCTAAGCTGCAGGCCTTTCCCATCCCTGAGAGTACTCATGTTGTTTCGCTTGTCGCCTGCGTAAAGGTAAAGACTGTCGGGAAGCTCGAATTTTTCATAGCTGTACTTTTCAGGCTCCACAATAAGTTCAGCCTTAAGTATTTTCCACCTCTCTCCTGCCATAAGGTTCTGGACGGTGGGAAAACTGCATTTCACATACAGCCCCGTCATTCCCTGCATAAATGCCTTGTTTCCTGTAAGCGTCGCCGGAACTTCGTTCTTATTCTCCCTGATCCCGGCAAGAGGGGTCCGGGAAAGATCAAAATCTATCTTGTTGAACTGCCTGCCGGCATCACCCATCTTTACAGTAATTTCTTTTTCTTCAGGCTCCTCCCTGTTAACATGGTAGAACAGCTTAAGCACCAGACGCTCCGGATTGGCATTGAATCCGAGAATTGCATGGTTTACAACTGATCCTGAAGTGAGAACGAAACCCTTTATATAATCCCTGAAAAGCTCCTCACTCGAAACCTTCTCGTCCTTGCTCCTTATCATGTTGAAAAGCTCCTCTCCGAAAGCGTTTACAGCAATGTTTACCGACGTGTCCTGACCGTTAGGTTCCGGAAGAAATACGACTGTCGATAACGGTTCCGGTTCATAATCGAAGGATGAGGTATTGAACAGAGCCGTCTTATTTACCGGAACAATCAGCTCTGTCATTCGATGTACACTCACCGACATGGGATACAGCGTATCCCCGAAATTCTTTGAGGTATAATTCAGAATGAACGCTGCTGAATCATAAACTGCCTTCTCCTCAATCTCACCGAAAAGCTCATAGTCGAGATCAAAGAATGATCTGCTGCTTATCAGGCCAAAGATTGTATCTTCGTAATTTCCTACGTAAGCTATTTTCTTCGACGACGTTATTATCGAATCGACAAGGATGGTCGAAATGTCAACCCTGAAAGTATCAACGACTTCAAGCCTGGTCTCCGGAGCCATGAAATCCTTGCCAATGGTGAATTCATTGGTCTTGGTACATGAACCAATCAGTACGACTCCCAATACAATCAACAATAAGATCTGTCTTCCTTTCTTGCCCTCACCAATACCCTTCATCAATCTTATAAGGTTTATGCAAATGAATACTAAAACAGGATGTAAACAAAGCAAATATATACAAAAACCTTAAATGAGTAGACATAACGGCATTTTTCAAAGATATCTCCCAATGATAATACTGAATGCATTTGAAAATACGGCAAGGTAAGGCTTCAACTAAGTTTTGTCGATAATTATTCATATCTTGTCTACGATTTAAAGGCATATATCTACAAAGCTTTTAATTAAAGGATGCTTCAGATAGTTTTGTGTGAATTATTAAAAATTTAATAAAGGGAAAGATGACATACAAAGATGTTAAGATCTGGATTAAAGTACTGGTGTTGATTCTTGCTGTACCTTTCTTTAGTTCGTGCGATGATGAGGAGGAGGTGCTTGTGGGCAACTGGGTGGAGTTATCTGACTTTGACGGCCTGCCTAGAGCGGATGCTGCAGGTTTCGTGATCGGCAGCAAGGCATATGTCGGAACCGGATATGACGGAGATGATTTTCACACTGATTTCTGGGAATATGATGCTGCAAGGAACTCCTGGACACAGAAAGCTGACTTTCCCGGAACTGCCCGCAGCCAGGCAGTGGGTTTCAGCACCGATACAAAGGGATTTATTGGAACAGGATGGGATGGAAAATACAGATTGAATGATTTTTACGCCTACGATGCCGCTGCCAACACATGGAGCCGGATAGCTGATCTGGGCGGACCGGCAAGACGTTCAGCGGTAGCAATGTCTATCAACAACAAGGGTTACGTAGGCACAGGCGACAGTGTTGCATATTTCAAGGATTTTTGGGAATATGACCCCTCATCGGATGTCTGGACAAAAAAATCAAGCATAGGAGGCAGCAAGAGAAACAGCGCCGCCACTTTCGTAATAAGCGGGAAAGGATATGTGATAGGAGGATTTGACAACGGCGATTATCTTAACGATATGTGGAGATATGACGCGGCTACCGATGAATGGACTAAAATGAGGTCCATCTCCAATATCTCCAACGAGACTTACGATGACGACTATTCTACCATAAAGGGAACCGGCAAGGTTGGTTTCACCATTAATGGTAAAGGCTACCTTGCAACCGGAGGACAGACAACGGGGGCTGAAGTATGGGAATATGATCCGACAACTGATCTGTGGTCGGAGAAATCAAACTTCGAAGGTGCCACCAGGTCGGATGCTGTAGGCTTTGCCATTGGCAACCGCGGATATGTTACTATGGGAAAGAGCTCAGCCTATTACTTCGACGATATCTGGGCATTCGACCCTGATGCCGAGATGAACGAAGATGACTGATAAAAAGAAAAAGGCATTATTAATATTTGCCCTCTTCGCGGTAATAGTTGCTGCTTCAGCACTTCTTGCCCGAAGAGGGCATTTTTTTGAGGTCGACCTCTACAAAAGCGGCAACGGTTGGGGATATGATATAACTGGCAAAGGAAAAGTCAGAATACACCAGCCCTTCATGCCAGCCATTGAAGGAGAGAAACCATTTCCCGATAAGGCCTCAGCAAGAAAGACAGCCCGCATGGTGATCAGAAAAATGAAAAACAGGGAAATGCCTTCGGTAACACCGGAAGAGATCAGGAAAATCCTTGAGAAATAGGAGGTACGCGGCGTGCGGTACACGGTACGCGGCGAAGGCAGGGAACGAGCAGTTATTGAGTGACTGCCAACTGCATTCTGCCAACTGCCAACTGCATTCAACCAACAGATGGCTCCTGGTTACTCATAGAGCAGATACTTATTTCTTATCAGTGCAAAGTTTTCAAGACCTGGTTCCCAGGTCTCCCTGATCCTGGAAGCGCTCATACCCTTCTGTATCTGTTCCCTGAGCACAGGACCGCCGGCGAGAACATCAAAGTAGGGAGTAAAGAATTTATTCTTGTCAGGATACCTGTTGTAGGCATCAATCAACCATCCCAGGTTTAGTTCAGGCGACGGAACAATACCGTCGGTCAGGGCATTGCGAAGGTCGGTACCGTAGCAAAGCCTTCCCAGAAGCGGCGGGTTTTTTGCTCCGCTGATGCTTTCCGGTGTAAAACTGAAGCCGGTATCCGGAAGATCAGGCGACCCATAAACCTGGAAAGGAAATGAGGTTCCTCTTCCAAGAGACAAATTCGTACCTTCAAAAAAGCATATTGATGGATAGAGATAAACCGAGTTCTGGTTAGGCAGATTCGGCGATGGCTTTACAGGCAGCTCATAGAAGGTATGGTGATCATAGTTCAGGCAGCTTATGACTGTAAGCCTGCATTTTTTTCCCCCTCCGAGCCATCCTTCCCCGTTTATCATCCTGGCATACTCCCCTATTGTCATTCCATGAACGACCGGTACCGGATGCATTCCCACAAACGACCGGTAAGCCGTATCAGGAATGTTGCCGTCTACATAAAAACCGTTCGGGTTCGGCCTGTCGAGAACTATGCATTCAACACCGTTTTCGGCGCAGGCTTCCATAACATAATGAAGGGTTGAGATATATGTATAGAACCTGGCGCCGACGTCCTGGATATCGAAAAGCACCACATCGATCCCTTCAAGATCATCAGGCGATGGTTTGAAATGAGACCCGTAAATGCTGATAACAGGAATCCCGGTTGAAGCATCAATTCCGTCATCAATATGATCGCCGGCATCGGCCATATCCCTGAATCCGTGCTCCGGAGCAAAAATAGCCCTTATGTCGATGCCTGAACGCTTTAAGGTATCTACCAGGTGCCTCTTACCTACCATCGAAGTCTGATTGGCAACAATGGCAATCCTCTTGCCAGAAATCAGGTCCCGGTAAAGGTCTGTCTGCCAGGAACCGGGAACGGGTGACCCCGACGGCTTGCTGCATGCTGCCTGAAAAAGCGCCGATGTGACAAGCAATAAAACCAGAAACGAATTTCTCATGCGAAGTTCATTAAGATTCGTAAAACTAATGTTTTTACCTGACAAGTGACCAGGAGATTGTATCAAAGGAATTTTATGAACGGAATTTGTTACTTTTGACCTGAATTTACTCTATGAACCTTCCTTATTTCATCGCCCGGCGTCTTATCAGGGGACGGATCGAGAAGACTTCATTCTCGAGGCCTATAAACATAATCGCCATTGTCGGGATTGCAATGGGACTTGCCGTCATGATTATTGCTGTTGCCGTCCTGACAGGTTTCAAACAGCAGATCCGCGACAAGATTGTAGGTTTTGGTTCAAATATCCAGATCCTGAATTTCGACTCCAACCTGTCGCTCGAGACCATCCCGGTCAGCGATACCCAGGCTTTTGTCCCCCGGATACAGGAAATGGACGGCATCAGACATGTACAGGTTTTCGCAACAAAGGCGGGAATAATAAAAACTGCAGAAGCGATCCAGGGTGTGGTGCTTAAAGGCGTGGGAAGCGACTTCGACTGGGACTTCTTCAGGAGCAGCATAATCGACGGAAGGGTTTTTACTGTTTCCGATACCGGACGCACCAACGACGTTATCATTTCCAAAAAGATATCAGACATGCTTCGCCTGAAAACAGGCGATTCATTCGCAATGTACTTTGTTCAGGATCCCCCGAGAAGCCGCCGGTTCACGGTCAGCGGAATTTATGAAACAAGCCTTGAGGAGTTCGACAAGATGTACGTATTCTGCGACATCGGACATATTAAAAGGCTCAACGGCTGGACCGATGACCAGGTAAGCGGTTTCGAGATCTTCATAGATGATTTCGACAGGCTCGACGAAATTACCCTTGCCGTAAGGAATCAGGTGGGTTACAAGCTCCTGGAGGATGAGACCAAATTCAGGGTTACCAACATCAGGCTGAGATATCCGCAGATATTCGACTGGCTTAATTTCCAGGACATGAACGTATTCATTATTATAACCCTTATGCTTCTTGTTGCAGGTTTCAATATGATATCGGGCCTTCTTATCATCATACTGGAAAAGACAAACATGATAGGGATATTTAAGGCAATCGGATCCAATAACGTAACCATCCGGAAGATCTTCCTATACCAGGCTGCCTATCTCATTGTAAAAGGTTTGCTCTGGGGGAACATTATCGGTCTGGGTCTGGCTTATCTCCAGCTTAAAACAGGCATCATCTCGCTCGATCCGAGTTCCTATTACATCAAAACAGTTCCGGTTAACCTGGAATTATCACATATACTTATGCTCAATGCGGGGACAATGATCATCATAATCCTCATGCTGCTTGTCCCGTCACAACTCATAAGCCGGATCAGCCCCGTCAAAGCTATCAGATACGACTAGCAGCCGGATCAGAATTTTTCGTAAACCACCAGATCCTTCAGGGGTTTCCGCTTTGATGAATGCCTGTTTATATCTGCGGTATCGTCGGGATAACCCATGGGGATCATCACCACAGGCTCGGTCTGGCCGGGAAGGTTCAGTACTCTGGTGAGCCTTTCCCTGTCAAAATTGCATACCCAGCATGTTGCCAGACCTGTGCTTGCAGCTGCAAGCGTAATATGATCGGCCGCAATGGCAGCATCAATATCCGCCGAGTCCTTGCCATCGTTTCTCTTCCACGACCTCGAACGATCGGAACACACCACGATGCATAAGGGTGCAGTACGGAACCATTCCCTTGAATAGCATGAGCGGACGTTTTCAAGGTTACTGTCCCTGACCACCACGAAATACACGGGCTGATAATTGACTGCCGACGGAGCTACCCTGCCGGCCTCCAGAACATAGTTCAGCTTGTCTTCCTCAACGGACTGAGCCTTGTACCTTCGTGAGGAATAACGCGATTTTGCCAGTTGATTGAAGTCCATGTCTATATATTTTAATTGTAACCCATTCCTTCCGTGAAGCCGGAATACCATTATTTCACTTTTGCGAAGAAGCCCTGCCCGGATTGTATGTCAGAGATTCCCCATTGGCGGGAAGTATATTCCTGTAATGCTCGTAACGTTCAAGGATCTGAGTCACAAAAGCCACCGACTCCTTACCCCTGAAATAGCCGTACTTCACCACGCTGTCCCTGTAATAAGCAGGATCCGATTTTTTCAGTACCCAGTGGGCAACACTGCCTTCCCAGACCTGCGGATCCATTCCATTTTTCTCGGCAAGCTTCATGGCATCAAGAATATGTCCGGGCCCTGCATTGTAAGCCGCCAGGATGAATTTTGTCCTTTCCCTTTCATCGGCAATCTTCTTGTCAAAAATATTATGGAGCCAGTCGATGAATTTCACCCCGGCCCTGATGTTCAGTTCGGGAGACGCGGTCACATCAATGCCGAAATGTTTACCTGTCTCAGGCAACACCTGCATAAGCCCGTAAGCCCCGACCGTTGACACCACATCCGGAATAAACCTCGATTCCTGGTAGATGAGCGAAGCAAGCAGACGCCAGTCCCAGCCAATGGTAGCACTGTAAGTCTTGATCAGGTTGTCCCACTGGGATACCTTTCCCGAATTCAGGGTGTAGTGTTCGCTTTGAATAACCTTCACTGAATTGGAGTTCCTGAAGTACTTCGAGTACAGGATGGCGAATGTCTGTGTTTCCCTGAAAGTCCTGATCCACTGATCAAGCTCACTTGCCAGCTGATCGGAATTTTCCTTGCGGATAGCCCATGAGAGGTCCTGATGACTGCTCAGAGGAGTTCTGATGTCGACATCCGGAAAACGTACTGAATTGATTACTGCAATATTCTCATCGCAGGCTGCAAATTCAATTTCTCCCCTGTTTACAAGATCCAGGAGTCCTTCAGCTTCGAAAGGTACCTCAACTACCGTTATGGGCTCACCGGTCAGATCCGTCAATGCATTCAGGTATTCGGCATGCGCCGATCCCTTCTGAACATAAACGGTCTGATGTGAGAGGTTCAGGGGATTTCTGACCAGTCTGCTTTCGAGATCGCCTTCTGAAAATGAACGCCATCTGTTTGGCTTTTTCTGAACAAGGATCATCCTCGTGCTGTCTAAAGATTCAGTGAACCTTACTACCCTGCTGCGCGAAGGAGTGACTGAAAGTCCCATGGCCAGCAAATCGACCTGCCCCCGGCGCAGCATTGCAAAACCATCCTCCACACTGTTGCTGCCAAGTACTTCCAGATCAATTCCAAGCTGATCGGAGAAGGCTTTCAGAAGCTCGTAGTGAAACCCCATGGGTTCACCTTTGTACAGAAAATAGTTGGCTGAGTTATAATCGGTAATGACTATAAGCTTTCCTCTTGTCCTGATTGAATCAAGATCAAATAACTCTGAATTGTTTTTGATTTCTCCGGAATGATACCCGGAACAGGAAAAAAACAGGGTCCCGGTTATGACCAGCAAAATGAATAGATTTCTTGTCAAAAATTTAAATTTAATTTAACCAATATTTACTTCTATTCCTGATAACCCTCATGCCATTTTCTCCCAGGGGAAAAAGGCTTCGGGATCTGATCCTTCCTCCCCGGGGGAATCCTGAAGTTTCGGGTGGGAAGGCGGCAGAAATATCAAAACTGATAAAATCAAACATCTTTACGAATTATCAATTTAACCCGTTTTTATTTCCGGACGCAAAGATAGCAAAATTCTCAATCATAAAAAGTCCATGCCAGGCCGTATCTGAACATCCTGACATTCATTGGGTAAGAGGGGATCATAAAGAAATCGTAACCTGTTAAACCCGAGTTCACATGGTCGAGCATCAGGAAAATCCTTGTCCTGCGTAGCTTGAGATTAAGAAACACATTGACAAAGGGATAATTGCCCGTCTCTACCCTGTCCTGCCTGTAGTATCTTCCGGTAGCTGGCATGTAGGCATAGGCATAATAAGGCGTATGATAGAGAACCTCAGCCCCTAGCTGCATGTTAAGCTGCCCGTTTGTCTGCCTGAAATTGAACAGATGCTCAAAATAACCCGTCACTCTGGCTGTTGCAAGAGGAAGGTCGAGAATGTCGGAATTACTTGACTGCTGTATAAGAAGGTTAGTTGCAAGATGAAATTTCCATGCTCTGAAATCTTTTGCTGCATAGGCCGATACAACCGAGAGTCCGCCACCATGCTGAGAGGGCATTGCCAGTGTATCGAAGTCGGTATAATTGTCTATAACTGCATAGTTGAATCTTAGTTCCATACTACGTGCAGGATACTTGAAACTGGTTCCGACATCGACCCGGAACTCCTTATCCATGCTCTTCACCCATTCAAAATGGTTTCCTCCCCACTGCTCATACCAGAAGGAAGGCTGGCGGTTGGCAATGGCTCCGTTTATGTCCCATGAAGCGAGGCCTTTTTTAAAACTGAACGACTTGGATATCACTCCGTCGAGGTTGAAATCGCCGAAACGGTAACCGCTCAGGAAGAGCTCCCCCGTAGCCATCCAGTAGAACTTTTCGCCTATGTTGTTGTACAACCTTCCCACAAGAACATTGTTATGTTTCCTCCATACGGCTGTGTCGGCAAGCAATGAATCATGTGTGGGCACAATCTGGCTGTACTTGATGAGTTCATTTCTGATGCCCACTCCGCCCGCAAGCCTGAACCGGCTCGATTCACTGGTGGTGAAATCAAAACGTATTGTGTTTTTTATAGTTCTGGCGGAAAGAGAATCAAAGGTGCGTTTGTCGTCTATATATATCGAGTCGTAATATCCTGAAGCAGGATCACTGTCCTCGTAGGTCCGCCTGTTCCCGTCGATAAGCAGAATGTGGGAAAAGGATCCGCTAAGCCAGAACGGTTTGCGCGATACTCCGGAACTGTCGGCAACAGCAGCCGGCTTCTTTCCAAGGGTATAGCGCTGAACAAGCATAAGGTTACTGTTTTTCAGAAAACTGAGAGCCTTGCTGAGCCCTCCCAGGTTTACCGCAATATTTTCGGGCTCAAGTGTTTCAAGCTGGCTCAAATCTTTTATCCCTCCGTTCTCGGAGGTCTTCATGTTGTTCAGGCCATAGGCAAAATAAGCCTTGTACCTGTCGCCCCTGTACGAACCGTTAAAAGCAAAGTTCTTGTCGCTCGACCTCTGGTAACCGTACTGTCCCAGGTTATAGACAATGTCATAAACAAGGGCCAGGTTCAGTTTCCGGTTCACATTCTGGGAATGCCTGATCCTGAAGGTCTGCTCTGCCTGATTTCGGATACCGGCATAGGTCCACACCAGCTCTGTGAAAGGAACCTGTGTGTTCATGAAAAGTTGTCTTTCAGGCTGATACATAAGAGGATAATAATAATAGCCCAGAAACTTGTCGGGATCACTGATCCTGTCAAAGAAATTCAGCTGGTAAAACGGCAGACCGTAGCTGCCGGGTGAAGCATTCAGCGGTGAATGCCTGTCGGCAAGGCGGTAGTGGTTAAAAAGCGAGAAAGTGGTGTCGAAGGGGACTTTTATTTCTTCAGTCATATCGGAGGAGAGCTTCCACATCTCAGTAATCCTGTGACTGATAGTATCCTGGGCGCCTGCACGAAAAACAGGTGACAGGAAGATTATCAGTAATATTGCCGGAGTTCTCCTCATCAGCCGCAAATATATGAAAATTATGGAAGCAGGATTTAGCCACAGACAACGATGAATGCAAGGACAAGGTTACGGTCCTTAAAACAGCAGGGGGCTGTTGAATTCAACAGCCCCCTGCTTCCATAAATCAGACTCTGCAATTAATCCACGTTATCGTTAAGATATGCGTTGTTCTCTCTCAGAACCGGGCCCTGACCGTCGGCAAGCTCCTCGAGGGTGAACTTTGAGACCTTTACTTCGGATTCCTTTTCTGCCGGCTGAAGCGACATGTTCCGCCTTACATAAGCCGGAACATCCTCAAACGCTTCAATATTGTCCTTGATTATCTTATTCGAGAGGCCTTCCTTACGGAAGAAATTCTGCATGTGCTTTACCTTCTGGAGCGTCGACTTCTGGCTTTCCCTCTCCTCGATAAGCTCCGCTTCTCTCCTGCTCCGAAGTACAGTTCGCTCTTCAATTTCCCCGGGATCGAATTTGAGCATTCCCTGCTTCTCCTGTTCAGGATCAGGCAATTCCTGTTTCAGGGATCTCTGGACAACTGAGAAAGTGTTGTCTCCTCTGTCGGGTATGATATGAGGAGGGATTGGATGCAGTTCAGCAAGCAGTTCAACCTTTTTTGGCCTGGGCTTCTTATAGGGCGTAAGGATGCTGTTTGAGGGAAAGCCCGTGGCAATTACCGTAACGCTGATCTCCTTGCCAAGGCTCTCATCCTGCGACAGACCTCTTATAATAAGTGCATCCTCGGAGGATGCCTCATACATATAATCGGTAATCTGACCGAGTTCGTCCATAGTAAGCTCATTCCCGCCTGAACCTGAAGCAATGTTTACAAGTATGCTCCTGGCCCCTGTAATATCGTTTGAATTCAGGAGTGGTGAGGAAAGTGCATTCTCAATGGCCCTCAGAGCCCTGTCTTCACCCGAGGCCAGACCCATACCCATTATTGCAACACCAGAGTCCTTCATTACGGTCTCAACATCCGCAAAGTCGACATTAATATAACCGGCTACCGTAATGATCTCCGCAATCCCCTTCACAGCTGTTGCCAGGATATCGTCAGCCTTGGCGAAAGCTGCCGAAACGCCAAGATCACCATATATCTCCCTAAGCTTTTCATTGTTAATCACAAGGAGCGAATCGACATGCTCTCCAAGGTGGCTTATTCCTTCAATGGCATAGTTAATCCTTACCTTGCCTTCCGACTTGAAGGGGATGGTTACCACTGCCACAGTAAGATATCCTGCATCCCTGCAGGCTTTGGCGATAACAGGTATAGCTCCGGTGCCGGTGCCTCCTCCCATCCCGGTGGTCAGGAACACCATCTTGGTGTTTCCTCCTATGGCCTTCATCACATCGTTGATGTTTTCCATGGCAGCCTGACGCCCGACATCGGGTTTACTTCCTGCGCCGCGACCTTCGGTTATGGATGCACCAAGCTGGACCTTTACGGGCACCTGACTCTTTGCAAGAGCCTGATGGTCGGTGTTGCAGACCACAAAGTTGACATCCTTTATGCCTTTGTCGAACATGTGGTTCACCGCATTGTTGCCGCCTCCGCCTATTCCGACAACCTTTATAATGGATGACCTCTCAACCGGAAGGTCAAAACTTATCAAATCATCTTCCATGGTTTCTCTTTTTGATTGTTATTGTACAGCGTACCATCTGTCAGACCGTTTTTGTCAGCTGATAGTCTGATCTTCCACTTCAAACATCCTGGTGATCATCTGTTTGATCTTCTCGGTTATCGGAACCCTGTCGTGCTGAACCTGTTCGGGAGACTCCTCTTCTTCCGGTTCTTCCACCTGTTTTTCCACCTGTTCTTCCACCCGCCTGGCTTCGACCTTTTCAGTTGCAGATTTCCTTGTCTTGACAAAGTCATCCTTGCTGCCGGCCTCAAACGACTTCTTGTATGTTTCAAGGTGATCAAGTCCTCTCAGAATCAAGCCTACCGCGGTGGCGTACATCGGCTGGTTAAGTTCGTCCTTACCCTTGCCTGCAAGATGCTCATTGGGGTAACCTATCCTTACATCCATGGCAGTGCGGAAATTCATAAGCTGCGGAAGATGTTTCAGCATTGCTCCGCCTCCTGTTATCACAATTCCTGCGGCGAGCTTGTCGGCGTAGCCTGAGTTCTGTATCTCGAAATTCACTATTTCAATGATTTCCTCCATCCTCGACTGGATTATGCCTGCCAGGCTCCTGAACGAGATCTCCTTGGGATTCCTTCCGCTGATCCCGGGAATTGCAACAACCTTGTCCTCAGGAGCGATATCCCTGAGCGCAGAGCCATACTGTATCTTAAGCTGCTCCGCATGCCTTTCAAGAATAGCGCAGCCTTCCTTGATATCACTTGTTATCACATTCCCGCCAAAAGGTATCACAGCTGTATGCCTTATTGTATTGTCATAATAAACAGCCAGGTCGGTTGTACCGCCGCCGATATCTACCAGAACCACTCCGGCTTCCTTCTCGTCATCCGTAAGAACCGCATCGGCCGAAGCCAGAGGCTCGAGAATCAGATCCTTCAACTTGAGATCGGCCCGCTGAACACATCGTTCGATGTTCTTGGCTGCCGCCACACGGCCTATTACAATATGAAAATTAGCCTCAAGCTGATGGCCGCAAATACCTATGGGATTCTTTATCCCGGGTTCATTGTCTATAATGAAGACCTGGGGAATGACATGTATGATCTCCTCTCCCATCTCAACATGTATCTTGTACATGTCCTCGATAAGCTTGAAAACCTCCTCCTTCCTGATCTCATCATCGAAGTCGTCTCTCATTCTCGAACCGCGGGTCTTGATGCTTCTGATATGCTGGCCTGCAATACCGACAAAGACCTCATGAAAGACAACTCCTGTTGTCTTCTGAACATCGTCAACAGTAACCTGAATGGCACTTACAGTCTCTTCAATGTTCTGCACAACCCCTCTCCTGACGCCTGTGGAGGGAGCCTTGCTGATCCCGAGAATCTCGATTTTTCCGTTCTCGTTTTTCTTGCCGACAATGGTCACAATTTTTGTGGTTCCAATGTCGATTGCTGCTACATACTGTTCCTTTTTGCTCATAGTCTGATATATGGATTTTT
>ERZ1645192.113-NODE-113-length-53880-cov-17.091983_pt1 | contig 53880 bp, 48 predicted proteins | sample MGYA00575354_ERZ1645192 | MGnify/ENA primary metagenome ERZ1645192 (study PRJEB40844, sample SAMN11349763) | freshwater sediment metagenome | isolation source: river sediment | host: Sediment | place: India: Faizupur Khadar , New Delhi | collected 2017-02-21 ... | reverse complement strand
GAACTCGACAAACGGGGCGTCTCCATCCCCTTCGACGTTGCTTCCAACCCTGAATTCCTGAAAGAAGGAGCCGCCATTGATGACTTTCTGAAACCTGACCGCATCGTGGTAGGCTGTGATTCCCCCAGGGCTGAAGCATTGATGAAAGCGCTTTATAAGCCTTTTACCCTCAACGGCCACCCGGTGATCTTTATGGACATCACCTCTGCTGAAATGACCAAATATGCTGCCAACTCCATGCTGGCTACCAAAATCAGCTTCATGAACGACATCGCTAACCTGTGCGAAATCGTCGGTGCCGATATTAACATGGTGCGCAAAGGAATCGGCTCCGATTCACGCATTGGGAACAAATTCATCTATCCCGGGGTCGGTTACGGCGGATCGTGTTTCCCGAAAGATGTCAAAGCGCTGATCCATACCGCCGATGAATATCAATACAACCTGCGGGTACTGAAAGCCGTTGAAGCAGTGAACGATGATCAAAAATCGGTGCTATTCAACAAGCTGAATAACCATTTCAAAGGCGATATCAAAGGGAAAACTGTAGCTATCTGGGGTTTATCTTTCAAACCCCAGACCGATGACATGCGTGAAGCACCCTCACTGGTGGTAATCCGGAAACTGACTGAAGCCGGCGTCAGGGTGAAAGCCTACGACCCGGTAGCCATGCATGAAGCGCAGCGTATCCTGGGAGACAAAATTTACTACGCCCCCGATCAGTACGACGCCCTGATCGATGCCGACTGCCTGATCATCATCACCGAATGGCCGGAATTCAAATTCCCCAATTTCAACATCATCAGGAAACTCCTGAAAGAACCCCTGGTCTTCGATGGCCGAAACATATACGATATCGCCGAGATGAAACAAAAAGCATTCACCTACTATTGCATCGGGGTCGATACCACCAGGTAAAGTGAACTGTTTAGATCCAAAACCTAACAGCTCTTGAACAAGTTGTTAGGTTTTTTCATTTCACCATAAATACTGTATCCATGATCAGGAAAAAAATTTTGGTAACCGGGGGCGCCGGATTTCTGGGCTCCCATCTTTGTGAAAGGTTATTAGCCGAAGGGAATGAGGTGGTCTGCCTCGACAACTACTTTACCGGCCAAAAACAAAACGTGGTCCACCTCCTTTCAAACCCCTTCTTCGAATTGATCCGGCACGATGTCACCATGCCCTTCTATATCGAAGTGGATGAAATCTACAACCTGGCCTGCCCTGCCTCGCCGATCCATTACCAGTTCAATGCCATAAAAACAGTAAAAACCTCAGTGATGGGAGCCATCAACATGCTGGGACTGGCTAAACGCATCAAAGCCAGAATCCTGCAAGCCTCCACCAGCGAAGTTTACGGCGACCCGGAAGTCCATCCCCAGGTCGAATCTTACTGGGGCCATGTCAATCCGATCGGGATCCGCTCGTGTTACGATGAAGGGAAACGCATCGCCGAAACATTGTTCGTCAACTACCATCAACAAAACAATGTCAGGATCAAGATCATGCGGATCTTCAACACCTATGGGCCAAGAATGCATCCCAACGACGGCAGGGTTGTCTCCAATTTTATCGTCCAGGCATTGCAAGGAAAGGATATTACAATCTACGGCAATGGATCGCAAAGCCGCAGTTTCTGCTATGTGGACGACCTCATCGACGGCATGATCCGGCTGATGAACTCAAGGGAAACCTTCACAGGACCGGTCAACATAGGTAATCCCAATGAATTTACCATCCTTGAATTAGCCGAAGAAGTGATCCGGCTTACCGGTTCCCGCTCAAAAATCGTTTATCAACCTTTGCCATCCGACGACCCGACCCAACGACAACCGGATATCACCCTGGCAAGAAAAGAACTTGGCTGGGAACCCCATATCATGCTGGAAGAGGGATTACTGAAAACGATCGCGTTTTTTAAAACAATCACGGGAAATGGCCATCAATAAATCATACATCATATTGTACAGGAATTCCAACATCAAATAATTTCCTCCATGAAACTACTCATCACCGGTTCCAACGGACAATTAGGTAATGAATTCAAGGTACTCGCCCCTCTTTTTCCTGGTTTTCAATTTGTTTTCACCGATATTGAAGAGCTGGATATTTGTGATGAGAGAGCCCTGGAAGCCATGATTGTCTCTGAAAAACCTGAAGCCATCATCAATTGTGCCGCTTACACTGCCGTGGACAAAGCAGAACAGGAACCTGAAAAAGCCTTCCGGATCAACGCTACCGCCCCGGGCAAACTTGCCGAAGCAGCTCTTCATCACAACCTGATCCTGATCCACATCTCCACTGATTACGTTTTCGGAGGAAAGACCTTCCGTCCTTACACGGAAGATGATAACAAAGAACCCGTCTCGGTTTATGCCCGGAGCAAAGATGCAGGGGAAGAAGCAGTGCGGGGTTCCAAAACCAAAGCATTAATAATCAGAACCTCATGGCTTTACTCTGAATTCGGCAACAATTTTGTCAAAACCATCCTGAAATATGGTCGTGAAAGAGGAAAGCTGAATGTTGTTTTTGACCAGATCGGTTGCCCTACTTACGCGTACGACCTTGCCCTGGTTATCCTGACCCTTCTCCAAAGTGGTAATCAGGCCGAAGGAACCACTGTGTACCATTATGCCAATGAAGGGGTTGCCAGCTGGTACGATTTTGCCAAAGCCATCGTGGAATTCTCGGGCATCGATTGTACCCTGCATGCCATTGAAACCCGCGATTATCCATTGCCTGCGGCAAGACCCTGGTATAGTGTCCTGAACAAAGCCAAAATCAGAGAGACCTTTGGGGTGGAGATCCCCTACTGGCGCGACAGCCTGAAAACATGCCTTCAAAAGATGGGGGAGATAATATAAAGAATTAATTAACAATTACATACAATGAATCAAACCATAGATCCAAAAATTCTGGAAAGAGCCAGAACCTGGTTAACCGGTCCTTTCGACGAGGCAACAAAAGAAGCCGTGAAAACAATGATGGAAAACAATCCGGCTGAACTGACTGACTCCTTTTATCGTGACCTGGAATTCGGTACGGGAGGTTTACGGGGTATCATGGGAGCAGGAACCAACCGGATGAATAAATATACCGTAGGAATGGCCACCCAGGGATTGGCCAACTACCTGAAGAAGATGTTCCCGCACCTGAACCCCGTCAAAATGGCTATCTCGCACGACAGCCGCAACAATAGCTCCTATTTCGCGAACATCGTGGCAGAAGTGTTGTCGGCCAACGGTTTCAAGGTGTTTTTATTTGACGGCCTTCGTCCCACCCCTGAATTGTCATTCGCCATCCGTTACCTGGGTTGCCAGAGCGGGGTGATGCTTACGGCTTCACACAATCCTAAAGAGTACAACGGGTATAAAGCCTACTGGGATGACGGGGCACAAATGATCTCCCCACACGACTTCAATGTCATCGCAGAAGTCCAAAAGATCACTTCAGTGGAGGATGTCCTCTGGAATGGGAATCCGGCGAACATTCAGCTTGTCGGATCTGAAATTGACAAGGTTTATCTTGACCGGATCGCCGCCCTCTCCCTTTCTCCCGAGAGTATCGCCCGGCACCATGACCTGAAGATCGTTTATACTCCTCTCCATGGATGCGGTCGTAAACTGGTCCCTGAAATTCTTCAGCAGTACGGTTTTACCAATATCCATGTGGTGGAGGAACAGGCAGTGGCCGACGGAAATTTTCCAACCGTACGTTCTCCGAATCCCGAAGAACACGATGCTTTGAACATGGGAATTGAACTCGCGGAAAAGCTCAACGCCGACCTGGTCATGGCCACCGATCCCGATGCCGACAGGGTTGGTATCGCCATACGGGATCCACAAAAACAGATGATCCTGCTCAATGGCAACCAGACTGCTGCCTTGATCGTTCATTACATGCTGACGCGCTGGCATGAACTGGGACGGTTGAAAGGCAACGAATTCATCGTTTCAACCATTGTAACTTCCAAAATCCTTTCAGAGATCGCCCATTCGTTTTCCGTTGCCTATTTTGAATGTCTGACCGGGTTCAAATACATTGCAGATGTAATCCGTACCAAAGAGAAAGAGATGCGTTACATCGTAGGCGGTGAAGAGAGTTACGGGTACCTTATCGGCGATTTTGTAAGGGATAAAGATGCTGTCAGCGCCTGCGCCATGATTGCTGAAATGACTGCATGGGCTGCAGATCGTGGTCTTTCGTTGTTTAATTTACTCTCCGAAGTCTACCATCGCTACGGGTTTTACAAAGAAGGATTGATCTCCATGACCAAAAAAGGAAAAACGGGTGCTGATGAGATACAGCAGATGATGGTAGGGTACAGGGAAAATCCTCCTTTGACCATCAATGGCTCCCCTGTACTCATAATCCGGGATTACCAGTTACAGGAAGAGACCGATCTCTCTGCCCGCGCTAAAAAAGCCATCCTGCTTCCAAAATCAAATGTTCTTCAATTTTTGCTGGAAGATGGTAGTTGCATCAGCGTTCGTCCATCCGGTACCGAGCCCAAAATAAAATTCTACTTCAGTGTCCGAAACGATTTTCCGCCGGAAGCCTCCTATGAAACAACAGAAAGGCTTCTTGAAGACAAGATCTCAGGTATCATCGACTCTCTGCATTTACGATAAATGACCCGGGGATTGAAGATGCCAAAGCAAAGATATCATCTTATAAGGTATCGTCTTCTCCTTCTGTTCATTTTCCTCCCTTTCCTATACTCTTTTCTTTCGATAGACCCATTGGTCACTCCCGGGGGAAAAAAGAAAAGCAGCCCGCTCCCGGGAAAGGATACCCTCTACATCAGGAAAGGACCATTGATCCTCACAAAAGACCTCATCATCTGCATTCAGAAAGATACTTTTTTAACAGGTACTTTTGAACTGTCACGGAAAAGAGATACATCCTTTCACATGAAATCGAAGACCTTTTACGATTCGGTTTACCGTAAGTTTTCCCGAAACAAGATCACACGATTTTTATATGATCTTGCTTTCATTGCCCCGCAAAATAGTTCTTTACCCGATTCAGTACAGGTGATAAAGAGCACTGATCCCTTTGTTCCATACAAATCCAAGATCATCCGGAGTATCAGGATTAAAGTGCTGCATCCTTTCGGGGAGTCGTTGTTTGATACCACGATGGCGCCATTGACAGGGGCCGGTAAGTGGCTTAATAAGGTCCACATGAATTCACGAAGTGCCGTGATAAAGAAAAATTTATTGATCAAAGAAGGTGAACCCGTTGATCCGGAGTTACTTGGTGACAATGAACGGGTATTACGAGATCTCCCGTACATTGATGATGCCCGGATCCTCGTTGAACAAGCCGATTCTTCCACGGATTCGGTTGACCTGGTAGTTATCACGAAGGATGTTTGGTCGATTGGCCTGGACATCCCCAGCATCACTACTCAAAAAATAGCTGTCCGGTTTTATGACGCCAACTTTCTGGGATTGGGCGACCGGCTGACGGTCAATACTTCGGCGGAACTTAAACGGGCGCCCTTTTTCAGGCTGGACGGCGTATCTTATTCTTTCAGCAATATCGGGGGATCACAAATCAATGCATATCTTGAGTATTATGCCAATAACGAGGGAGACCGAAGTTATGAAGTGTCGGCCGAAAAACCATTTCTCACCAACAGGACCAAGTGGGCCGGGGGAATCGGGGCGGCCTGGTGGAAAGATGTCAGCGAACCTGATACCGGCCAGGCAATCACTTCCCGGTATAACGAAGAACAGTTTTGGGTCGGACGGTCTTTCCATTTGAGTTCTCCGAAAAGTTCCCGTATGGTCATAGCAATTGCAACATACCGGAAGCAGTTTTCAATGCGCCCGGAGGTTACGATCGACTCTAACCGCAGTTATTACAACACCTTTAAAGTCCTGGGTAGTCTCTCGTGGTCGAACAACAAATACTACGTTACTGATTACGTTACCTCTTTCGGGAAAACCGAGAACCTGCCTTATGGTCATCTTATCCAATTTACCGCAGGATATGACCAGACAGATTATTATGAGCGGATATACTCAGGATTTTCCGTCTCGGCGGGAAAGTATTTCGATCATGCAGGCTATTTTTCAGGATATGCCGGACTGAGCGGATACTGGCACAAATCCTCCTTTGAGGATGCAATTCTCAAGGTGTACACCAAGTATTTCACACCATTATACAGGAGTCATAACGGGAAATTCAAGTTCAGGACCTACCTGATCACCAATTACCGGTATGCCTTCAATTTACGGCCGAATTTCAGGGATTACTACGATATCAACCTCGACTTCAGGATCAACAAGATCAATGAAGAAGAAGCGCTTGAAGGGATTCATACCCTCTCGGTGAACCTTACCGAGATCTGCTTCCCTCCCTGGTTTTTTTATGGTTTCCGGTTCGGTTTGATGGCCAATTTACAAGCTGGTCTGGTAGCTCCTCAGGGGGCAGATATCATCACTCAACCATTGATCTCAGGAATCGGAGCCGGATTATTGATTAAAAATGATAACCTTGTTTTCCCCACTTTCATGATTGCCGGATATTTTTACCCGAATTCCGGCGCATTCCTGAATCCTTTCCAGGTTTACCTGACATCGGATCTGCGGATCCGGTTTCCTGATTTTAATGTCACTGCTCCTCATGAAGAGAGTCTTAACAATTAATCATATTCTATAAACCATGAACGATCAACAATCCCTTCCCGATGAACCGGTCTATTCCAGGAAAGTACTGGAAATGCTTACTGTGGCGAATGAATTCTGTCTTTTCCTCGAAAAAGCAGAGGAGTACAGCAAGGCAGATCTTCTCCGGTTTCTGCAAAAAATCCTTCCCCTCATATACCTGAAAGCCGCGCTGTTGCCAGAAGTGGTCACAGAGGACGAAGATGCGACAGAACATTACGTCACAGAGGAGCAATGGGAGGAGCTATTCAATATCTTACGCAACAAATTCGGAAAAGAGGATGCCTTTCAATACCTCGATCTTCATGAAAAAAGTCATAATGATCCGGTAGAGGGCAGCATGGCAGAACATTTTGCAGATATTTACCAGGATTTGAAAGATTTTGTTTTGCTTTACCAGAAACCATTGAAGGCTTTCAAGGAGAATGCTGTTCGGGATTGCCGGTACCTTTTTGAAACCCGGTTTGGCTACCGGTTAGTCACGGTTCATGCTGCATTACATTATTTAATGTTTTCACAGACATTGGAGGATGAAAATTTCTAATTTTGCTTAAAAACAAGGCTATGATCGACCGTCCAAAATTTAATGAGAACTTCCAGTACTTTGAAAAGGAGATAATAGTTGAGATCATCGATATTTTTGAATCGGAATACGAGGACCGGTTTAAAGCCCTGCGTGAAAATATTTCAATCAGGGACTTCAACCAGTTAAAATTCCATGCCCACAGCCTCAAAGGTGTTATCGCAAACTTCATGGATCCGGTAACCATCGAGCTGAGCCGCAGGCTGGATGAAAAAGCCAAGAACAAGGATGAAGATGGATTGGAAAGCCTCTTCTCAGAACTTGAGAAAGCAACTGGCAACCTGAGGGAAGAATTGCAAAATATCCGGGCAGAACTTACTTCCTGATTTGTTTTTTATCAAGCCGATTGAGCCCTTCCACTGCTTTATCGTAATTCACTTTTATCTTAAGCGAACGCTGGTAATCGTCAGCGGCGTTTTTATAATCGCCTGAAAGTTCATAAGCATATCCCCTGTTGAATAATGCTTGATAAAACTGAGGATCCCTTTCCAGGGAAGCGGTGAAGAAGGGGATCGCTTTGGCGAAATCCTTCAGGTAAACCAGGTATATATAGCCGATGTTATAGGGCGCTTCTCTGAAGGATGGGTCAGTTCTGATTAATGTCTGGTAAGTTTCAATTGCTTTTTCGTAGTGGGCGGTCTCCTGATAAAACATGCCCAGCATGTACAATGCCTCCCGGCTGTCGGGCCTTAATTTCAGCGCATTTTTCAGGTAAGCTTCAGCAAGCGGATCTTTTTTCATGGCAAAGAGATCCCCTAACTGAACGTAGGCTTCATAATAGTTCTGATTCTTATCTACAGCCTGCATCAGGTCAGTTACCGCCCGGTTGGTGTCGCCTTGTTCGAGCATGCCGATGGCGCGGGTAAAATAAGCCGGGGCAAGTGTATTGTCGATCAACAGGGCCTGACGGACCATTTCGTAACAGTTCTTGTAATCTTTCATAATCAGATAGAGCTTTGCCAACCGAAGCAGGGCATCTTTATCTCCCGAATTGATCCGTATCGCTGTCAGTAGGGCATCGCGACTGTTCTGCGGTTGGCCCATGAGAAGGTAAATATCCGAAAGGGTGATGTAATAAGCCGTGTTGCGATTGTTCAGGGAAATGGCCTTATTTACATCCTGCAAAGCTTTGTCGTACTGGTGGGTTGCCAAATAACAGGCGGCACGGGCATTGTACAGGTCAGGATTGGAAGGATCATCGCTGAGGTTTTTATTCAGGGTTTCCAGTTTCAGTGTCAATGAATCATTACCACTGATTTCCTGGCGAGAGGAAGGGCGGTTGCAACCAATAGCCAGTATCAGCGAGAAAGACAGTATTAAAAAAAATTTTTGGTGCATTTATTTCACAATCTTCAATAATTCCATGATCTTGTTCTCAAGTTCTTCCATGAGTTCAGGATTATCCTGAAGGAGTTTCTTCACAGCATCCCTTCCCTGGCCCAGCTTGGTATCACCGTAACTAAACCACGATCCACTCTTTTTAATGATGTTGTTTTCAACTGCCAGGTCAATGATTTCGTAGGGGCGTGATATCCCCTCCCCGAAAATGATGTCAAATTCAGCCTTACGGAATGGTGGCGCCACTTTGTTCTTGACTACTTTCACCTTTACCCTGTTGCCGTAGGTCTCCTCCCCGTCTTTTAACTGGGTCTGTTTTCGGATGTCAAGTCTTACGGAGGCATAGAATTTCAGTGCGTTACCCCCCGTGGTTGTCTCAGGGTTTCCGAAAACAATACCGATTTTTTCCCTGAGCTGGTTGATAAAAATACAACAGGTGGCTGTTTTACTGATTGTTGCGGTGAGTTTTCTGAGTGCCTGCGACATCAATCGTGCATGAAGCCCCATTTTGGAATCGCCCATCTCTCCTTCAATCTCACTCCTGGGGGTCAGGGCGGCCACGGAGTCGATCACGATGATATCGATGGCTCCCGAACGGATCAGGTTTTCAGTAATCTCAAGGGCCTGTTCTCCGTTATCGGGTTGTGAAACCAGCAGGTTTTCCACATCCACTCCCAGCTTTTGGGCGTAAAAACGGTCAAAGGCGTGCTCGGCATCAATGAAGGCAGCGATACCACCTGCTTTCTGTGACTCGGCAATGGCATGGATGGCCAGTGTCGTTTTTCCGGATGATTCCGGGCCAAAGATCTCAATGATCCTGCCTCTGGGCAGTCCGCCGATACCCAATGCCACGTTGAGTCCGATAGACCCCGTCGAAATAACTTCAACGGCTTCGATAGCGTTATCGCCCAAGCGCATAATGGTTCCTTTACCGAAAGTTTTTTCCAGTTTGTCAAGGGTGAGCTGCAGTGCTTTTACCTTTTCCTTGTTCACTTCGTTTGTCATGTTCGTTCCTCCTGAATAGCCGGTGAAGGTTTTCTCCGGTTGTGGTTATTTTAAAAATTTCAGAATCTGCCCGGCCGGATCTTTGGTATCGACTTTTGAGATGATATGCATGATCTTTCCTTTTTCGTCGATCACGAATGTTTTTCGCAAAATACCTTCATATTCCCGGCCATAGAGCTTTTTCGGACCCCAGGCTCCGTAACTTCTGAGGATTTCTTTCCCTGAATCCGGTATGAGGGGAAAAGGTAATCCAAATTTTTCAGAAAAATTTTTGTGTGACCTGGCATCATCAGCGCTAACTCCAACAATATCAAATCCTTTATCTTTCAGCAAGGCATAATTGTCCCTCAGGCCGCAGGCTTCTGCAGTACAACCGGGTGTATTGTCCTTGGGATAAAAATAGAGTATCAGTTTTTTCCCTGCAAAACCTGAAAGGCTGATCAGGTTGCCCTGATGATCCAGGGCCGAAAAATCGGGAGCTTTATCTCCTGATTCCAGTGCTATTTTTTCAGAATCATTCATTTGAAAAAAATTTTGTTTGATTTTACAGGTCGTGGCCAATTTTCTTACCAATGTTCAAAAGTATCAGTTTTTCTGAAATTTACCGCTGTCTCCCGCAATGAGTTATCAACAAAATCAAAGGGTCTGGTGTTTCTCGTAATACTGGCACAAGGAAGTCAATCCACATTCGGGACACTTTGGTTTCCGGGCAATACAGGTGGACCTCCCATGCAGGATCAGCCAATGATGGGCAATGGAACGAAGTTCTTCCGGAATAAACCGGACGAGTTGCTGTTCCGTTTGCAACGGGGTTTTAGCGCCGCTGGTCAGGCCCAGTCGGGCTGCCACCCTGAATACATGGGTATCGACAGCCAATACGGGCTGATCAAATAACACAGAGGCTAACACGTTGGCTGTTTTCCTCCCGATCCCCGGAATCGTTTGTAAAGTGTCGACTTCGGTCGGAAGTATTCCCCCAAAATCATTGATCACCTTTTGGGCCATCCCAATCAGGTTTTTGGTTTTGTTGTTCGGGTAAGAACAACTTTTTATCAGTTGAAACACCGCTTCTGGTTGAGCGTTAGCCAATTGCTTAAAGTCCGGAAATTTTTCATAAAAGGCCGGAGTGATGAGGTTGACCCTTTTATCGGTACATTGTGCAGAGAGGATGACGGCGACAGTAAGTTGATAGGGATTGGTATATCCCAGTTCCGTGGTTGCATCCGGACGGTTGTTCCGGAACCAGTCGATCACTTTTTCAAATCTTTCCTTTTTTCTCATTACCCGGTTTTGGGGCAAAAATACGGAAAAAGAAAGAAGGAAAGATGTATGTTTGCAGGTGATAAAACATTGCCATGGCGCCGGAAGATTATGATGTACTGATTGCCGGGGCAGGCCCTGCAGGAGCAGTCCTCGCTCTCTGCCTGGCGCCCACGGGAATGAAAATCGGGGTGATCGATAAAGCGGAATTTCCGCGTTATAAGATATGCGGGGACGCGCTGAGCGGGAAGGTGATGAGGGTCTTAAGCAGACTCCCGGGAGATACTTTACAAGAGTTTCTGAAGATCCCCGGTATCGTTCCCTGCGACGGGATTCGCTTTGTTGCGCCCAATCTGAAACATATTGACCTCCCCTTTCATCCATCCCGACCCTCAGGTCCCATGACGGGTGGATACCTGTGTGACCGTACGACATTTGACCATTTTCTTATTAGCAGGGTTGAGTCTTTCAGGAACATTCATTTTTTTCAGAAAGAAAGCTTTGCCAATGCAAAAGAGCATCCTGACGGGATGATGGTTTTTACGGAGAACCGGTGTTTCAGAGCAAAAATAGTGGCGGGGGCCGACGGTGTTAACTCCCGCTTAAGAAACCTACTCAACCCTGAAACATTCGAAAAAAAACATTACAGTTTAGGGGTTCGAACTTATTTCGAGAATATTTCGGGAGATTTTCACGAGAGGCTGATCGAACTGATCTTTCTGAAAACGGTGCTGCCGGGTTATGTATGGATCTTTCCTGTCGGTGAGGGGCGTTTCAATGTAGGATTGGGATGGCGGCAAGACCAGGTGATCAGGCAGAAAGCAGCGTTAGGTCCTCTGTTGTCGGATCTGGTAAAGAGCCATCCGGCGCTTGCTGCAAGGTTTCGCAATGCCCGTCAACTCGCCCCGATTCAGGCCCATCTTCTCCCCCTGGGCACCGCCAGGATTCGTCGTTCGGGTCACCGCATCCTTTTGTTAGGGGATGCCGCTTTTTTGGTGGATCCTTTCAGCGGGGAGGGTATCGGTAATGCCATGGCTTCCGGAGAAATTGCGGCCGAGACGATCAGGAGCTGTTTTCACAAAGGGGATTTTAGTGATACTGCCCTGAAGGATTATGACCATCATCTGCACCGGAGGGTGGTGGGTGAATTCAAAACATCTGCGCTCCTTCAGCGGTTGGCAGGTTTTCCATGGTTGTTCAACTTTGTCGTGAATAAAGCCAGTAAAAATCCTGATTTAAAGGAACTCCTTACAGCCATTTACACGAGTGAAAAAGCAAAGAAAAAACTGACCCGGCCAGGGTTTTATATCAGGGCACTTTTACACTGAAGGTCAGGGGGCACTTCGGAGTATGGCGACAGATCCCCTGAAAACATCGTTTCCCCACTCACCAATGCATTTGAGCACATAAAAATAGGTTCCGTCAGAAAGATTTTCACCTGCCCAGTCACCACTTTTGTAATTGGAGGCGGAAAAGACTTTTCGTCCCCACCGGTCCATCACCACCAATTCATTGCTCTTGTAGGCCTCCCGGTAATCTACCTCTTTTCCCGATCCATTGATTTCGATGGAGAAGTCATCGTTGATCCCATCGCCATTGGGGGTGAAGACATTGGGGATCTTCAGTTCAGCCACTTTGACGGTGATCGTATCGGTGATGGTCGTATCACATCCGTTGATATCCGTAAAACTGAGCATCACCTTGTATTTCCCGGAGTTGCTGTAAGTATGGTTCAGGGGATTTTCGTTGGGCACCTTGATGTTGTCGCCGAAATCCCACTTCCAGTTGGAGATGTATTGCTTCATTGAGTCAGGAAATGCAACCTGGATATTGGGATTGGTAAGGTAAACCGTATCTTTGGGAAGCATCGTGAAGGTCACTTTGGGTGATTTGAGGTAGTCAACCAGGTAGGTTGTGTCAAAGGTACATCCAACAGAATCGGTAATGGTGAGGTGATAAGGTCTGAGGCTCGGACAAAGTCCTAATACGATGGTATCATCGGGCGCCTTACCCGCATGCCAATTGTAGATATAATAAGGGGAAACGGGCCACGGGGTTCCCGAGTGCCGATCGACCCTGGCAAAGAATTGTCCCTTGCATTCAATGAAACAACCCAGGGCGTTGTAGCGGTATAAAGTATCAAGCCTTATTTCCGGGTACATTCGCAGATGGGCGAGGTTACTGGACAGAGTATCGTTGATTCCCGGGGCAATGAAAATTCCGACGCAGTGATAAAATCCCGTATCGGCTCTGGTAACATGCAGAATTCGGTATAAGGAATCAATGGCGCCGTTAATTTTCAACCCGTTCCGGTACCATTGATAGGTCATTGTACCATGGAAAGTGGTATCATAACCGGCAACAAAGACAGCACTGTCGCGAGGGCACACGATTGCATCTGACGGGGTGACAGTCAGCACAGGTTGCGCCTGGGCAAGGCATGCGATGAAAAAAAAGAGAATCAGCAGGGCATGTTTCATCGGCAATATCAAAAGCGAAGCAAAGGTAAAAAAAACTTTGAAAAGGTTGGTGATTATTGAATTAACGGGAAGTGAACAGTTTTAGTGTTCGGGAAGTCCGAAAGGAGTCATTTAAAGACCCGTGCCTGACCCTTATAGCTGTTTTTTGACCATCGGATATCAGCATTCGGGGTAATAAGGGGAAAAATCAGTCAAAAAGGCGGAAAGAACAGGAACGGCCTGTCACATTTTCCTGTTTTTCAGGAATGTGCCGATCTGGCAAAGGGATTGATGGCTTCACCACAGTTCAAAGAAAACCTGAAAAAAGATCATGGATTTCATTAGAAAATTATAACCAAATGAATTTCAATAATTTCACCATTAAGGCACAAGAGGCTGTGCAGAAGGCCCAGGAGATTGCCGGGGCATATCAGCATCAAGCGATTGAGAACATCCATTTACTCAAAGGATTGCTTGCAGTTGATGAACATGTGGTTCCCTATCTGCTGAAAAAAATGGATGTTAACCCCACCTTGTTCTCCAATGCTGCAGATAAATTGCTCGAGTCCCTTCCGCGGGTCAGTGGCGGAGAGCAATATCTTTCTCAGGAAACCACCAAAGCATTGCAAAAAGCCGTCACCATTGCTAAAACAATGAACGATGAGTTTGTCTCTCTCGAACACATCCTTTTGGGTCTTTTGGAAGTCAACGACCCTGTTTCGCGACTGATGAAAGAGAGCGGTGTGACTGAGAAAGATTTGAAGGCTGCGGTGCGTCAATTGCGGCAGGGAAGCACTGTCAAAAGTCAGACTGCAGAGGAAACCTACAATGCCCTGAATAAATACGCGAAGAACCTGAATGATCTGGCACGGGAGGGCAAGTTGGATCCGGTGATCGGCCGTGATGAAGAGATCCGTCGAATACTTCAGATTTTATCAAGGCGTACCAAGAATAACCCGATCCTCATTGGTGAACCGGGGGTCGGTAAGACCGCCATCGCGGAGGGATTAGCCCATCGGATCATCGATGGGGATGTGCCTGAAAATCTGAAAACCAAACAGATATTCAGTCTGGATATGGGATCCCTGATTGCAGGAGCAAAGTATAAGGGCGAATTTGAAGAACGGTTGAAGAGTGTGATCCATGAGGTCATCCATGCAGATGGCGAGATTGTTTTATTCATCGACGAGATCCATACTTTGGTTGGGGCCGGAGCTTCTGAAGGGGCCATGGATGCAGCAAACATCCTGAAACCGGCATTGGCACGGGGCGAACTGCGGGCCATCGGGGCGACTACGTTGAAGGAATATCAAAAATATTTTGAAAAGGACAAGGCGCTGGAAAGAAGATTTCAGCCGGTCATGGTCAATGAACCTGATACGCTGGATGCCATTTCGATTTTACGGGGTCTGAAAGAGCGTTACGAAACCCACCATCATGTAAGAATCAAAGATGAAGCCATCATTGCTGCTGTGGAACTGTCACAGCGGTACATTTCCGACAGGTTTCTTCCCGACAAAGCCATTGACCTGATTGATGAAGCAGCTTCGAAGCTGCGATTGGAGATCAACAGCCTGCCGGAAGAGTTGGAAAAAAGCGGGAGAAAGCTGCGACAGATGGAAATTGAACGGGAAGCCATCAAAAGGGAAAACGATGAAGAGCGGCTGAAAGCTTTGAACCAGGAGATCGCAAACCTCAAAGCCGAGGAACAGAGCCTGCGGGCCCGTTGGAAATCAGAGAAAGAGCTGGTCGAACAAATCCAATCAAGAAAAAAAGAGATTGAGACCCTCAAGCTGGAAGCCGATCAGGCCAACCGCTCAGGTGATCTGGGCAAGGTGGCCGAAATCCGGTACGGAAAAATTCCGCAAGCTGAAAAAGAGATCGGTGAATACAAAGAGAGACTTTCTGAAATACAGAAAGATAACCCGATGGTCAACGAGGAGGTCGGGACAGAAGAGATCGCCGAGGTGGTAGCCCGGTGGACGGGCATTCCGGTTTCCAGGATGCTGATGAGCGAAAGGCAGAAGTTGCTGAACCTTGAGACTGAGCTTCACATGCGGGTTGTAGGACAGGAGGAAGCGATCGGTGCCATTGCAGATGCCATCCGTCGCAGTCGTGCAGGATTGCAGGACAGCAAACGGCCCATCGGTTCATTCATCTTTCTTGGAACCACCGGGGTCGGAAAGTCTGAATTAGCCAAAGCCCTTGCTGAGTTTCTGTTCAACAATGAAAGTAACATGGTACGGATCGACATGTCAGAATACCAGGAACGACACACCGTATCAAGGTTGATCGGAGCCCCTCCGGGATATGTTGGTTACGAAGAGAGCGGACAACTGACTGAAGCAGTCAGGCGAAAACCTTATGCAGTGGTACTTTTGGATGAGATTGAGAAAGCACATCCCGATGTTTTCAACATTCTCCTGCAGGTCCTTGATGATGGCCGGCTGACCGATAACAAAGGCAGGACGGTGGATTTCAAGAACACAATCATCATCATGACCTCTAATATCGGCTCGACGATCATCCGGGAAAACCTTGAGAAGGTCAATGATGACAACCGGTCAGATCTCCTGAGCCGTACCCGGGAACAGGTATTCGATCTGCTGAAAAAAAGCATCCGCCCGGAATTTCTGAACCGGGTAGATGAAATCATCATGTTCCAGCCGCTGACCCGTGAAGAGATTGAACAGGTAGTGACGTTGCAGGTCAACCTCATCAGGAAAATGCTTGAAAAGAATGACATCCGACTTGAAGCAACCGCTGCTGCCATCCGTCATCTGGCATCCATTGGATTTGATCCCCAGTATGGAGCCCGTCCCATTAAAAGGGTCCTTCAAAAATATGTGCTGAATGAACTGTCGAAAAAGATCCTGGAAGGGAAAGTGGATAAAGAAACGGTCATCCGGTTAGATGAAAAGGACGGTAAGTTGTCATTTGAGAATATAACGGATATCATGAATTAATTCTCGATACTTTCCATGAGTTGCCCCTGGTTATACTTCTCCCAGCGGATCCGTTGACCCGCTTCATTGTAATAGAGCCATTCTCCATCGGGGTGACCCTTGTAATATTTACCGCTGATCATCACCTTTCCATCGGGGAACCAACTGGTAAAAGCATCGTGCTTTTCACCCTCAAGATAGGTGACCCGCAGTTTCAGCTTGCCATCGGTATAAAATTGTTCTGAAGGCCCATCTAAAAGTCCCTCTTTCCAGATAGAAGTCTCCGCCAGGGTTCCGTCGGGATAAAACACCCTGGACAGGCCCTCTTTTTTCCCCTGTCGAAAATTCTCTTCAGAGGCAAGCGAACCATCCTTTTCGCTAAAGAATTGCCAGAGACCCTCCTTTTTTTCGTCTTTGTACCAGCCGACAGCCATTTTTCGGGAATTCCTGAAGTAGCTGGTTACAGCCGCGGTTTTACTTGTATCTGAATAGACCAATACCGTCTTGATCTCTCCTGTAGGATAAAAATAGCGGAATGTTCCCACAGGAAGGTTGTTCCTGAATTGACCTTCGTAAAGGAGATGACCTACGCTATCGAATTTTTTCCATCTTCCCTGCCTGAAGCCTGAAAGGTCGGTAACATTCAGGGTATCCTGTGTTGAGGCAGCAAAGGGAATTATGCAGATGATAACCATGAAGAAAATCCGGTGCATATTCTGAGAAATTTTACTTTTGCAAAGTAAACGATATTTTTTGTGCAGAATTATCCTTCGAAGTTACTGGAGCAGGCAGTGAATGAGTTGTCAAGGTTACCCGGGATCGGGCGGAAGACTGCTTTAAGGTTGGCGTTGCACCTTGTCAGGAGTCAGCCTTCGGAGGTTGAGAAGTTGGGAGAATCCTTGATACGGCTTCGCAGCGAAATCCGTTATTGTCGCGAATGCAGCAACATTTCTGATGACGAGATTTGCAGTATTTGCGCTGATCCCCGCAGGGATCACGGTTTGGTTTGCGTGGTGGAAACCATTCGCGACGTGATGGCTATCGAAAATACCGGGCAGTTCAGCGGGGTATACCACGTGTTGGGCGGCATTATATCACCGATAGAAGGTATTGGTCCACAGGATCTGCACCTTGAAGCCTTGTTGACACGTGCCGGAAATGGTTTGATCCGGGAGGTGCTTTTAGCGCTGCCGGCAACCATTGAAGGGGACACCACCAATTTCTTTCTCTACCGTAAACTACTGGAATTCGAATTAAAAATAACGACCATCGCACGCGGTATTTCGGTCGGGGACGAACTGGAACACACCGATGAAGTCACCCTTGGCCGATCCATCCTGAACCGCACACCTTATGAATCGGGGATGAGCAGAAAATAGCGCTAATCCATGCTGAAAAGAGCCAACTGATTCACTGACACTTTATGAATTGTAACATCCAACTCCTTGTATTTGGTCAGGTAAGGGTTGATTGCTTTTTTGATCACTTTGTTGGGAGAGGTCCGACGCGATTTGCTGAAATTGGATAAAGATTTGTACTGACCTGAGGTGATTTTGAGGGTAATGGTCTTGTATTTGACCTTTTTTCGCTTTTTACCGGCTTTTAAACGAGGCATGGAATAAGAGGTATCAGATTTCTTTGATGAGTTCCTTAAAGTCGTTGATAATTTTTTTTGCCAGTATTTCGGCTTTGGTTAACATATCGCTTTCAGCGTAAATTCTGACAATGGGTTCAGTGTTGGAGCGGCGTAGGTGCACCCAGCCCTCTTCGAAATGGATCTTAACACCGTCGATGTCAGTTACCGGATAGTTTTTGTATTTGGTTTTGATGGCACTGAGCAGTTTATCAATGTCCATTTCAGGATCAAATTCAATTTTATTTTTAGAAATAAAGAAATCGGGATATTCCCTTCTCAATTCGGAACACTTCTTTCCTGAGCGCGCCAAATAGCTAAGAAAGAATGCAATACCTGCCAATGCATCCCTTCCGTAATGAAGGTCGGGGCAAATAACCCCGCCATTCCCTTCACCGCCTATCACGGCCTTCTTTTCCTTCATCATCGCCACGACGTTTACCTCCCCTACGGCAGAAGCATAATAGTGTTGCCCTGCTTTTTCGGTTATCACCCGGAGTGCCATCGTTGATGAGAGGTTGGAAACGGTCGGACCGGTTATATTTTTCAGAAAATAATCGGCAACAGCTACCAGCGTATATTCTTCCCCGAAAGGTTCACCATTTTCCATGATAATCGCCAGCCGGTCAACATCCGGATCAACCACGAAACCCACATCGGCTTTGGTTTGAGAGACCAGGTTGCAAATGTCGTGAAGATGTTCGGGAAGCGGTTCCGGGTTGTGGGGGAACTGCCCGGTGGGATTGCAATAAAGCATTTCAGTGTGCCGGACTTGGAGGGCTTTTAATAGTATGGGGAGGGCAATACCCCCTGTACTGTTAACTGCATCAATGGCCACCTTTAAATCAGCCTTCCTGATGGCATCCACATCCACCAGGGGATGTTGAAGGATCAGGTCGATGTGCTTCTGCAAATAGTGATCCTCCGTTCTGCAGGTACCTATCTGATCGATGGTTGCGTAATTAAAGGCAGCTTCTTTCGCGAAATTCAGGATTTTTTTCCCATCGGCATCAGATAGGAACTCTCCTTGGTCATTCAGAAATTTCATGGCATTCCACTGTCCGGGGTTATGGCTCGCGGTAAGGATGATTCCCCCGTGAGCGCCGGAAGCTGTCACCGCAATTTCGGTGGTGGGGGTGGTCGTCAGTCCGATATCCACAACATCCACGCCCATTCCGTTGAGCGTTCCCGTTACCAGTTGGTTGACCATGAAACCTGAGATGCGTGCATCACGGCCCACCATGACTTTTAACCTTTTTTCGGGGTGGGTCTGTTGTAAAAAGAGTGCGTAGGCCGATGTAAATTTAACAATATCCTCTGGTGTCAGTCCTTTACCAGGTTCTCCTCCGATCGTTCCCCTGATACCTGAAATGGATTTGATCAATGTCATGTTAAGTTTTAGGCAAAAGTAATAAATTTCATAAACGAAATTTTAGTAATTTTGCCGGGCTTATCGGTAATAAATATCACTGACCCCCTGTTGCTGATGGAAGAACCTTCTGATCCTTTTTTTGACCACGAAACCCTGTCGCTGGTGCATCGTTTTGAAGAAATGCTCCGGAATGAACAGCTCAGTTTCTTCGATGTCGATGAATTTGAGGAGATTACCGAATACTACTTTTACAAAAATGACCAGCGGAAAGCTTTGCTATCGCTACGGCAAGCCCTTGAACAACATCCCGGTTGCCCCTCGCTCCGGCTGAGGCTGGCCCAATATTACGTCAATATCAATAAGGACAATCAGGCACTCCGGATCCTCAAAGAAACCGATCAGATTCAGACAGGTGAAAGCGATCTTTTCCTGGCAAAGGGAAATCTCTACAGCCAGCTTGAAAAACCTGATAAAGCGATCGCCGCCTACAAGCAAGCCATTGAAGGAGCTGAATTTATTGATGAAATCTATTCCAATATCGCGTTTGAATATGAGAACCTGGGAAAATATGCCCAGGCCATCGAATATCTCCTGAAAGCCTTGGAGTTGAACCCCGACAATGAAGCGGCGCTGTACGAATTCTCTTTTTGTTGTGAAATATCCCAACAACCCGAGCGCAGCATTGATTTTCTGACCCGGTTCCTGGACCAGCATCCTTATTCACAGGCTGCCTGGTTCAATCTGGGGATCGGGTACAGTAACCTGGAACTTTATGAAAAGTCGATCCTGGCATACGACTACGTCATTGCTATTGATGAAACCTTCTCTTCGGCCTATTTCAATAAAGCCAACTGCTACGCAAACATTGGAGATTACAAAAAAGCGATCGAAGTCTATTTTGAAACATTCTATCACGAGGAGCCCGAACCGATAACCTATTATTATATTGCAGAGTGTTACGAAAAACTGAGCCAGTTCGAGACAGCCATCGGGTATTACCAGAAATCAATTGACCTCGATCCGGAATTCGCCGATGCGTGGCTGGGTATTGGGATCTGCAATGATGAACTGGACAAAACCGACATCGCTCTCACTTACGTTAAAAAAGCGGTGAAACTGGCACCCGGTGTACCGGAATACTGGTTTATCCAGGGAGACCTCCAGATTAAATTATCGATGATCGACGAGGGTATTGCGTCCTACCGTAAAGTAATAGAACTTGATCCCGAGGATGACGATGCCTGGTTAGACCTTTCAGTAGTTTATGATGACAACCATGAGACTGAGACCGCCCTGAAGCTTTTACGGGAAGCGCTGCAGCACCATGATCAAAACGCCGACCTCTGCTTTGCGACCGCCTATTTTCTTTTCGTGCTAGGTCGCGACAAGGAGGCTTCTGAAACGCTGTCACGTGCCCTTATTATGGATAGCGAAGGAGGTTCAAGACTGCTGGCTACTTTCCCAAATGCAAGAAATTTACCATTACTGATGGAATTGCTGGGGGATCAACCCTCCGATTTGAATAACGGTTAACCATAACTGACAAAATCGAACCACTATGAACCTGCCTTTTTTACCAAAACGTACAACCAAACCAAGGCAAACGGGGATTGCCATGGTCATGGATAAATCTTTGAGCCTGAGAGAAGCTGAAGATTTAATTGCTTCAGCGGGACATCTCATCGATTTCTTGAAACTTGGATTCGGTACTTCTCTTGTTGCTCAACAGGTTCCTGAAAAAATCAAAGCTTACCAAAAAGCTGATATCAGGGTTTATCTGGGAGGGACACTTTTTGAAGCCTTTATAATCCGTGACATGTTCGACGAGTACAGGAAATACGTGGATAAACTCGGACTGGATACTATTGAGATCTCCGACGGATCAATGATGATGGAGCACGACGTGAAATGTGAGTACATTCACAAACTTGCAAAAGATTACCTGGTGTTGTCGGAAGTTGGTTCTAAGGAGTCAGGCATTATGATCGCCCCGAACCGGTGGATCGAAATGATGCAAAAAGAGTTGCAGGCGGGTTCTTTCAAAGTGATCGGGGAAGCACGCGAAAGCGGGAATGTCGGGATTTACCGTCCCACGGGAAAAGCCCATGTTACCCTCATCAACAAAATCCTGTCGAAAGTACAATCGGATAAGATTATCTGGGAGGCACCGCTGAAATCACAGCAGGTATGGTTCATCAGGCATTTTGGCGCAAACGTTAACCTGGGCAATATTCCCGCCCAGGAGGTCATTCCCCTGGAGACCCTGCGGATCGGTTTACGAACCGATACTTTTTTCCAGTACCTGCCTCCCAAAATGAAAAAATACCAACCGAAGTAAAAGTCATGCCTCTTTTTGGCCTGATTGGCTATCCCCTCGGCCATTCGTATTCCGCTGATCTCTTCAACGATCGTTTCCGTAAGGAGTGTAAGACAGATTTTTCATACCGGCTCTTTCCTCTGAAGACAGTTTCTGAATTCACCAAATTGCTAAAGGATCAGCCGGAGTTGTGCGGACTCAATGTCACCATCCCTTATAAAGAGTCAATCCTTCCTTTTCTGGATCACATGGAAGAGACTGCCCGCAGGATCGGAGCTGTCAACACCATTGTCATTCGCCGTGGATCACACGACCTGAAAACCGTGGGTTACAATACGGATGCAGGAGGTTTTCTGCGCTCCCTACCGGTGGATATCCCTTGGTCGGGGGCACTTATTCTTGGCAGCGGGGGAGCCGCGAAAGCTGTGGCTTACGCGCTTCAACAGAAAAATATAAGGTATTTGTTTGTTTCAAGAACGCATACTTCTGAATGCTTTTTACCTTATGAAAATATAACAAAAGAGATCCTTCACAACCATTCCCTGATTGTGAATGCCACTCCGGTCGGGATGTCCCCTGATACCGAGGGAATCCCTCCCCTGCCCTGGGAATTATTGACACCGGACCATTTTTTATATGACCTGGTTTACAACCCGCCGGAAACCCGCTTCATGCATGCAGGCCGCCTTCAAGGATGCCGCGTCATGAACGGGGAAAAGATGTTGCAAGAACAAGCCGGTCTGGCTTGGGATCTCTTTATGGATCCCTTTCATTGAGCAGGTTGGTCTCCGGTCGGATCAGGTGGGTCAGGTTTCGGTGTCTCTTTACGCGGTTCACCTTCCGTGGTTCTCACCACCTCAACTTTCAGGTTAGCCACCATGGCTGCCACTGCCCCGACAGCTGCCAGCATCGGGGCTATCAGCGCGCCGATCACACCAAAAGTGACAGGAATTTCGAGGTAAATCTTTCCTGTTTCATCTTTGATGATCAATCGTCTGACATTGCCTTCATGGATGAGCTGTTTGACCTTTTCAACCAGTTCTTCCCCTTTGACCTTAAATTCTTCAGAAAAATTATCCATAGCGATTTATTAAGGATTTTTCAATTTAACGTATAACCATTTTGATCAATTTCCATTTGTTGCCATACGGCGGGTAACGGAGGGGAATATCTGCAAAGAGTGATTTTTTCATGATCGCGCGCTGGTGGGAAAAAACGTCGAAACTGAATTTTCCGTGGTACCGGCCCATGCCGCTGTTCCCGACGCCGCCAAAGGGCATTTTGTCGTTGGCAATGTGCATGATCACTTCATTGATACATCCGCCCCCGGAGGAAGTTTTCAGGAGCATTTCTTCCTGGTTCTCCCTGTTGGTTGAAAAATAATAGAAAGCCAGGGGTTTGGGGTGGGCATTGACGTAGTTAATCACCTCCGACCGGTCGTGAAAGGTCATCACAGGCAGAATGGGACCGAAGATCTCTTCCTGCATGATGGAATCTGATGCTTCGGCTTTAATCACTGTCGGTGCGATATAGCGTTCCCTGGTGAGTACCTGACCGCCTGTAATGATCTTCGCGTTGTCGAGGAAAGCAGCCAGTCGTTTGGTTTTAGGGATGGTTGCAATGCGTGGAAAATCCGGGCTTTCGTGAGGATCTTCCCCGAAAAACTTCCTGATCCTGTCTTTGATCAATTCCATTAAATGATTTTCTGCCTCGTAATGTACAAAAAGATAGTCGGGTGCAATGCAAGTCTGCCCCGCGTTGAGAAACTTACCCCAAACGATGCGGTTGGCAGCCACCTCCAGGTTGGCATCGCGGTCGACAATACAGGGACTTTTTCCGCCCAACTCGAGGGAAACAGGCGTCAGGTGACGAGCAGCGGATTCCATGACGATTTTTCCCACCATCGGGCTGCCGGTAAAGAAAATATAATCCCACTGCTGCGCCAGTAATGCCTGGTTCGATTCTCTTCCGCCGCCAAGACAGGCAATGTATTCAGGAGGAAAATATTCCCGGATCATGTCGCTCATTACCCGGGCCGTAGCCGGCGTGTATTCCGATGCTTTCAGGGTGATGCAGTTTCCTGCCGAGATGGCCCCCACCAAAGGGTTGATGAGCAACTGAAAAGGATAGTTCCAGGGAGCGATGATCAATACACGGCCATAAGGTTCTTTAATGATCCTGCTGGCGGACCAAAAATGGATCATTTGGTTGGTCGGAACTTTCTCTGGTTTTGACCAGGAGTGCAGTTTTCGGAGATGAAGGCGGATTTCTGCCATCACCAATCCTATTTCCGTAGCATAGGCTTCGAATCTCGATTTATGAAGGTCTTCCCAGAGGGCTTCGTAAAGCCGTTCCTCATAGGCACCAATAGCAATCCGAAGTCTTTTCAACTGTTCGATCCGGAAAGCCACGGATTTTGTCTGGTGGGTTAAAAAGAATGCTTTTTGCTTTTCGATAATCTGTTTGACCAATTCTTCCATGGCAGGGTCGGGTTGGGATTAAGTCAAGGTTTTGTTTGGTCTTTTGGAGGAATAACATCCGGTGGTTTCGCCGAACCTGTACATCCTTTCATGGAATCGACTCTGCCCGTCTCCTTTTTAACTTTCATTGCAGTCGATCTCACTTCTTCCGGTTTACCAACATCCACCAGGCAGGAATGGACTTCATGGTGCAGAGCCCTCATCTCACCCATCAACCGACCTGTTCCCCTTGCTCCGCCGGTCACCGGTACGGTATTATTGCGTATTTTTGTCATGCTTTTCGATTCATGTCAGTTCAAAAATACAAATTTTAGCTGTGGCATTTGTATTTAGAAAAGATTTTCATACCTTTGCATCCCGTTTTTTACAGCCGAATTACAAATTTATTAAGAAACACGATAGAACACAATGAATTTAGCCCCTGAAGTAAAGAAGCAATCGTTCAAGGAATATGGTAAGTCGGAATTCGACAGTGGCTCCACTGAAGCCCAGATCGCGATGTTCACCATGAAAATCCTGCACCTGACCGAACACCAGAAAGTGAATAAAAAAGACATGGTTACCAAGCGTTCATTGGTGATCATGGTAGGTAAACGCAGAAGACTTCTTGATTATCTTAAAGCCAAAGATATAGAACGGTACCGTGCCATCATCAAAAAACTCGGTATCCGTAAATAAATTAATTTCCGAAATATGGAACAAAGAGGCAATGGATCATTGCCTCTTTTAATATCTGACAGAACGTAACCAATGAATGGAATAACGAAAAAGTTCAACCTTGCCGACGGCAGGGAGATCACCCTGGAAACCGGAAAACTTGCCAAACAGGCAGACGGATCAGTGGTTGTTAAAATGGGTGACACCATGCTGCTGGCCACTGTGGTAGCAGTCAAAGAGGCTAAAGAAAACGTGGATTTCATGCCCCTGAGCGTGGAATACCGCGAGAAATATGCTGCTGCAGGGCGATTTCCCGGCGGTTTTTTCAAGCGGGAAACCCGCCCTTCCGATTATGAGGTTCTCATCTCCCGTTTAGTGGACCGTGCCCTCCGGCCCCTCTTTCCCGATGATTTTCATGCAGAGGTACAGGTTATCGTTACCCTCATCTCCGCCGATAAAAACGTATTACCCGATGCATTGGCCTGCCTGGCAGCTTCCTCAGCACTGGCAGTGAGTGATATCCCCTTTCACGGCCCCATTTCCGAAGTCAGGGTGGGACGTGTCAATGGCCAGTTCGTGATAAACCCTACCGTGCAGGTAATGGCCGAATCGGACATCGACCTGATGGTGGCTGCTTCGCTTGACAATATCGTGATGGTGGAAGGCGAAATGAAAGAGGTCTCTGAGAAAGACATGATTGATGCCCTCAAAGCAGCACATGAAGCGATTAAAGATCAATGCCGTGCCCAATTGGAATTGGCCGCCATGGTTGAAAAATCATCCATGAAAAGAGAATACTGCCATGAAGTGAACGACCCCGCTTTCAAAGAGCGGTTGAGAACGGCTACTTATCAACAGATCTATGAGATGGCCTCCAAAGGTTTGGCCAACAAACAGGAGCGGAAATCGACACTGGATGCCATTCTTGAAACCTTTGTATCAACCCTTGCCGAGGAAGAAAAAGAGGAGAAAAGCGCGATGATCAGCCGCTATTTCCATGAGACTGAAAAAGAGGCTATCCGCAATGCTACACTGGATAACCGCCGAAGGGTGGACGGGAGAGCTCCTGACCAAATCCGACCCATCTGGTCAGAAGTCGATTACCTGCCTGCAGCCCATGGTTCAGCCATTTTCACCCGTGGTGAGACCCAGTCGCTGACCACTGTAACCCTTGGCACCAAACTGGACGCTCAGATCATCGACGGGGCAGTAATCGAAGAAACCGTAAACTTCATCCTTCATTACAATTTTCCCTCCTTTGCCACCGGCGAAGTGAAACCCATAAGAAGTACAGGCCGCAGGGAAATCGGTCACGGAAACCTCGCTTTGCGGGCTTTAAAAAACATGATTCCCCAGGGACCAGATAATCTCTACACCATCCGTGTCGTATCAGACATTCTCGAATCCAATGGCTCTTCCTCCATGGCTACGGTTTGTGCCGGAACCATGGCCCTGATGGATGCCGGTGTAAAGATTCTTAAACCGGTCAGCGGCATCGCAATGGGCCTGATCACCGACAACAAACGGTACATCGTGCTTTCAGATATCCTCGGGGATGAAGATCACCTGGGAGACATGGATTTCAAAGTATGCGGCACCCGCGACGGAATCACTGCCTGCCAGATGGACATCAAAGTGGATGGATTATCCTACGAAATTCTCGCGGAAGCGCTTGACCAGGCGCGCAGAGGCAGGCTCCACATCCTGGGCGAAATAGAGAAAACCATTGCTGTTCCACGTGACGATTATAAACCTTTTGTTCCGAGGATCACCCAGATCAAAGTGCCTAAAGAATTCATAGGCGCCATCATCGGCCCCGGAGGAAAAGTAATCCAGGAGATGCAACGCGAAACCGGTACCACCATCGTGATCGAAGAAGTCGGCGACTTCGGTGTCGTGGATATCGTTGCTGACAACCTGGAAGCCCGCGATAAAGTAATCGAAAAAATCAAACGGATCGCATCGGTTCCCGAAGTGGGAGAAATTTACCGCGGAAAAGTGAAAAACATTCAACCCTTTGGCGCCTTTATCGAGATTTTACCCAATCAGGACGGGCTGTTACACATCTCTGAGATCGATTGGAAAAGATTGGAAAAGGTGGAAGATGCGTTGAAAGTAGGAGATGAAGTGGAAGTGAAGCTCATCGAAGTGGATCCCAAATCAGGAAAATTGAAACTTTCGCGCAGAGCCTTGATTCCTAAACCAGAAGGCTATGTTGAACGGGCTCCGGAGCGTCGCAACGAGGGCCGCCGGGAAGGAGGCCAGGAGCGCGGAAACGACCGTGACAGATCACACGGCGGAGACCATCGCGGACCACGCAGATAGGGAAAATGTAACCTTCATCCCGATTTTTACGTAAACCCTTTCATTCGCTCTTAATATATTTCAGAATCCCATGAGGCAGTTAAAAATCACAAAACAGGTTACCAACCGCGAAACCGCTTCCCTGGATAAATATTTACAGGAGATCGGGAAGGTTGAATTGATCACGGCTGACGAGGAAGTAGCACTGGCACAGCGGATTAAACAGGGGGACATGGTCGCCCTGGAAAAACTTACCAAAGCCAACCTCCGGTTTGTCGTTTCTGTCTCTAAACAATATCAGAACCAGGGATTGAGCCTTCCTGACCTGATCAACGAAGGAAACCTGGGCCTTATCAAAGCAGCCCAACGGTTTGACGAAACCCGCGGATTCAAATTCATCTCTTATGCCGTATGGTGGATCCGCCAGTCGATCCTGCAAGCGCTCGCTGAACAGTCAAGAATAGTACGATTACCACTCAATAAAATAGGATCGATCAATAAGATCAATAAAGCATACGCCCAGCTTGAACAGCAGTACGAACGGGAACCCAATGCCGGAGAAATTGCCACTTTACTGGAGGTTTCCGAGAATGAAGTGAAAGAATCAATGCGGAATTCGGGTCGGCACGTTTCTATGGATGCCCCTTTGATACAGGATGAAGACAACACCATGTACGATGTCCTTCGCAGCGAAGAGAATACCACTCCGGATAACGGGTTGCTCTATGAATCGCTCAAAAGGGAGATCGAAAGGGCCGTATCGACGCTGACACAGCGGGAAGCCGATGTGATTCGCCTCTATTTCGGTCTGAACGGAAGCCATCCGATGACCCTCGAAGAGATCGGCGAAAAATTCGACCTTACCCGTGAGAGGGTCCGTCAGATCAAGGAAAAAGCCATCCGCAGGCTGAAACATACCTCTCGCAGCAAAATCCTTAAAACCTACCTGGGATGAGCAGGAACCAGGAACCGGTTCTTGTCGCTCCTTCATTGCTTGCTGCCGATTTCCTGCATTTAGACAGTGAGATACGAATGATCAACGGGAGTGAAGCCGATTGGTTTCACCTTGACATTATGGACGGGGTATTTGTCCCCAACCTCTCCTTTGGCTTTCCCGTTGTTGAAAAAATCTCGGAAGCAGCTCAAAAACCTTTGGATGTTCATCTGATGATCATCGATCCCGATCGTTATATCCACCGTTTCCGAGAAGCAGGGGCCTCGGTGATCAGCGTTCACTACGAAACATGCCCTCATCTTCACCGGACCTTAGACTTCATAAAAAAAACGGGAGCCCGCGCCGGGGTAGTACTTAATCCTCACTCTCCGGTCAGCCTCCTGGGAGAAGTCATCCGTGAAGCTGACCTGGTCTTGATCATGTCAGTAAATCCAGGATTTGGCGGACAAAAATTCATCGAAAGCACCTACGAAAAACTAACTGAATTGCGCGAACTCTGCGCGAAGAAAAATGCAACCCCGCTGATCCAGGTCGATGGCGGAGTCGATCTTTCAAATGCAGGCGCACTGGTTAAGGCAGGAGCCGGCATCCTGGTGGCAGGAAACGCGATCTTTCGTTCCCGGGAACCCTTGTCGGTTATCCGAAGAATGAAGAATCTCCACGTTTGATCTTTGCATTTCTATTTTTTACTATTTTTACAAAAAAAACGAAGCTATGGATTTCATAGGGGCTCATGATTATATTGTGAACCGTTTGAAAAATGAATTGGCAAAAGAATTTAGTTACCATAGCGTTGACCATACACTTGACGTATTGGATGCATGCCGCAGGTTTGCACAATTGGAAAATGTCAACGGCAACCTGCTTCGACTGCTTGAAACAGCAGCGCTTTTCCATGATGCGGGTATTCTGATCCGTTATAAAGACCATGAAAACAGCTCGGTTTCCATCGCAAGGGAGACGCTTCCTAAGTTCGGTTACCTCCCCGATGAAACAGAGACAATTGCAGGATTGATCCTGGTTACCCGATTGCCTCAACAAGCGGCAACCCTTGCAGAACAAATCCTTTGCGATGCTGATCTGGACTATCTGGGCAGGGATGATTTTTTCATTCATTCCTTCCAGCTGCAACTGGAATGGAAAAACCTCGGTATCCTCGAATCTACTTTGGAAGAATGGTTCAAAATACAGGTAAAATTTCTGGGGGATCACCGGTATTATACCGCCTCAGCCAACCTGCTGAGGAATGAAAAAAAACTCAGGACACTTCGTCAGATTACAGAAATGATGAAACACTAATATTCAGAGTCAGGAATCCATTAAATTAACCTAACTTTTTCCCATCATGTCCCAGCAACAGCAAAAATCCAATTACAACAATGTCGTACTGATTCCGACCGATTTTTCGGAAGTATGCGGAAACGCCATCTCCCATGGTGTGAAACTGGCAAGGTTTTTGGGCTATTCAGTGTGCATCCTCCACATTATCAACAATGAAACCAAAGCCTCGCTGAAGAAAAAAAATGTAGGGGTTGACTATGTTGAATGGCGGCTCAAAGAGTACAAAAAGTACTATGAAAAAAAGTACGAACTGCCGGTTGACACCATGGCAGTGGAAGGGAGCATTTTTACCACCATCACTGAAGTGACGAAACAAATCAAAGCCAACCTGATGATCCTGGGAACCCACGGGAAAAAGGGATTACAGCACGTTTTTGGGAGCTATGCGATGAAAGTGGTCGCTGAATCACCTATTCCCGTGGTAGTTGTTCAGAAACGCTCTTTCAGGGAGGGTTACCAAAACCTCGTTTTTCCCGTGAGCAATGACTTGGAACCCCGTCAGGCCGTACCCTGGGCCAAACTTATGGCAAAACTGTTCAAATCGGAAGTGAACCTGTTCCTAAGCCAGGAAAAAGATGCTGCCCTGAACCACAGGATTCTCGTCATGACCAAACAGATCACGGATATATTGGATGAAGAAAAAATTCCCTATACCATCACACACGCTGAAAAACCAGGTGGATTTGCAGAACAGGTGATTTCGTATGCAGTTTACAAACATTCGGATTTGATCCTGATGATCACCCGCCCCAACATGGATCTCCCGGGTTTCAGCCTCTCGGCATGGAGTGAACGCCTGATGTTTAACGAGGCACAAATACCGGTCATGTGCATTAACCCGGTCGATTACGGTTATTACTATTACGAATGGGTGATGCTTGCCTGAACAAAAGAAACAAAGCATCAATCAACAATTGTTTGACCCTATGATTTCAAGGTTAAAAAAATATTGGGAAGAACAACCGCTGGTACTGATTATGTTACTGTCAGTGATCTTCCGGATGATCGCCGTGATCTTTGCCAAAGGCTGGGGAATGTTCGACGATCATTTCATCGTAATTGAATCATCGGGTTCCTGGACTGCCGGCCACGATTACAACGACTGGCTTCCGGGCAGCAAACTCAACCATGGCCCCACAGGTCATAATTTCTTTTACCCCGGCCTCCACTATCTTCTATTTTCTTTGCTGAACCTGACCGGGGTTAGCGACCCTCAGGTTAAGATGTTAATCGTAAGGTTTCTTCACGGTTGCTTGTCGCTTATCACAGTCTGGGTCGGCTACCGGCTTGCCGAACAGTTGGAAGGGAAAAAAGTTGCCCGGATCACCGGTTTGCTCCTGGCCATCCTTTGGTTCATGCCCTGGATGAGCGTCCGAAATCTGGTAGAAATGACATCCATTCCGTTTTTAATGCTGGCGTATTGGATGATGTTGGGAGACCGAAAGAGAAAATCCCTCTTTCTCTCGTTTTTCGTGGCAGGATTTTTTTTCGGGCTGGCGTTTAACATCCGGCCGCAGACTGTTTTCTTCCCATTGGGAGCCGGGATCGTTATCCTCTTTCAAAAAAAATGGAGAGAATTGATAGCCCTGACACTGGGATCTGTTTTCATGGTGGTGCTGATCCAGGGAGGTATTGATTATTTTATCTGGGGAAAACCTTTTGCGGAAATGCTGGCCTATGTCGATGTTTGCTTTACCGAACGTAACGATTATATATCCCTGCCCTGGTACAACTATTTCCTCACCATCGGAGGGTTGTTGATCCCACCGGTAAGCCTCTTCCTGATGTACGGATTCGCCAGGAAATGGAAAAAGTACCTGATCATCTTTGTTCCGGTCATGCTGTTTTTCATCTTTCATTCATATTTTCCCAACAAACAGGAACGGTTCATTCTCCCCATGATCCCCTTCCTGATCCTTGTGGGCGTCTCCGGTTGGGAGGAATTTGTCAACTGTTCAACTTTCTGGAAGAAACATCGCGTTTTGCTTCACTCCTGCTGGATCTTTTTCTGGGTGATCAATACCATTTTGCTGGTGGTATTCTCTTTTACTTACTCTAAAAAGGCCCGTGTTGAAGCCATGACTTACCTATCCAAATACAGTGATATTAAAGCCATTGCTGTTGTTGATGAACACAACGATCCGGAATTGATGCCTAAGTTTTACCTGAATCAATGGCCTTTATGTTATAGTGAGATAAGCAAAGACCTGAGTGCAGATTCTATCCTGGCCACCGCGGCCCTTCCATGTTACCAACCTCCGCGTTTTATCCTTTTTACCGGGGACAAAAACATCCGGCCACTGGTGGAAAAAGCAAGGGTTTATTTTCCCCGCCTGGTCTATGAAACCACCATTGAACCGGGATTCATCGACCGTTTTGTACATTGGTTGAATCCGGTAAACAAAAACCGCCGTATCTTTATTTACAGAAATGCCGCCCTTATTCCTGAAGAAACCATTAAAGACTGAATGGTAAAAAAACCAATCAATATCGCACAACCCACTTTCCTGGGGAATGAAAAGAAGTACGTGAACGATGCCCTGGAAAGCGGTTGGATCAGCTCTATCGGAAAATACATCGAGCGTTTTGAACAATCATTTGCAGCCTATCACGGGGTGAAACATGGCATTGCCACTCACAACGGCACCATCGCCCTTCACCTTGCACTGGCTGCTGCAGGGATCGGAAAGGAAGATGAAGTCCTGGTCCCTGATCTGACTTTTATCGCCACCTCCAACAGTGTCAGGTACTGCGGAGCCGCACCGGTGTTGACCGACGTGGAAAACGATGATTGGAACATCAGTCCGGTTGCCATCGCTGAAAGGATCACCCCACGCACCCGGGCCCTCCTCCCGGTTCACCTTTACGGAAACCCTGCCAGGATGGAGGAAATCATCGAACTGGCCGATACCCGGAAACTGGTGGTGATCGAAGATTGCGCCGAAGCGTTGGGAGCGCTATATCGTGGACGGCGCATTGGAACTTTTGGGAAAATAGCCTGTTTCAGTTTTTTTGGAAACAAAGTGATCACCACCGGTGAAGGGGGCATGTGCATCACCGATGATGATGAACTGGCCGAAAGAATGCGGATTCTCCGTGACCACGGCATGAACCGCGGTAAAAAGTACTGGTACGACCACCTTGGTTTCAACTACCGGATGACCAACATGCAAGCAGCCATAGGTTTAGCCCAGTTGGAACAGCTGGACGGCTTGCTCGCGAAAAGGGACCATCTTTTTAATGTTTACATGGAAACCCTCCGGGGAAATGATCGATTCATTTTCCAGGAGAACCATAGCCAACAAAATGTCAACTGGATCTTTACCTTGAGGATCGATGGTTTCGGCTATGAACAAAGAGATGCGGTCATGGCTCTGCTGAAAGAAGAGGGCATCGACACCCGCCCTGTTTTTTATCCCATTCACCAAATGCCTTTTTACCAGGATCCCCGGTATGCCAGGGGCGAATACCCTAATACTGAAGTCATTGCCAGGGAAGGCATCAGCCTGCCGACCTGGATCGGGTTGACCGATGAACAACTGGTTTATGTTGCTGAAAAACTCATAGAATCTGTTGACAAAGTTTCGCCATGAAGGTATCGGTTATCCTGCCCACCTATAATGAAAAAGAATCCATTAATCTTCTGATCCGGGAGATCAGCACGATTCTTGAAAAAGAAGCCCTTGATTATGAGGTTTTGATTGTGGATGATATGAGTCCTGACGGTACTTATGATGCAGTAAAAACCGTTTTCGCTGACGATTCACGGGTAGTGCCCTTGTTGCGTAAAAATGAACGGGGGCTTGCCACTGCGGTTCTTTACGGGATCCGCAAGGCCCGGGGAGAAAAAATAGTGGTCATGGATACCGACTTCAATCACCCTTCGGATCTCATCCCTTTGCTGGTCAAAATAGTTGATCATTTCGATATTGCCACCGGGTCGAGGTACGTTATCGGAGGAGGGATGGAAACTTCCCGGTTCCGTTACCTGGGCAGTAAACTGTTCAACCGGTTCATCCGGTATATGTTGAGCGTCAGAACTACGGACAATCTCAGCGGCTTTTTTGCATTTAGGAAAGAAATTCTGGATTCCGTTGACCCGACTGAAATATTCTATGGATACGGCGATTATTTCATCCGTTTCCTTTACAGGATGCAGAAACAGGGAAAACAGATTCTGGAGATACCGGTAGTTTATAAAGATCGCAAAGGAGGGCTTTCAAAGACCAATTTAAAGAATGAGTTGCTGCGTTACACGAAAACCGTGATAAAGATCAGGCTGGGAATTTGGGAAAAACCGGACAACCATGGACATTGATCAGGCAAAACAGCGGGTACAGCAGCTCACTGATGAAATCCGCTTTCACAATCATCGTTATTACGGACTTTCAGATCCGGTAATTTCTGACTTCGCTTTCGACCGGTTAATGGCCGAACTCATGGATCTGGAGACACAATATCCTGAATTGTCAGATCCTGACTCTCCTACCCGGCGTGTCGGAGGTGAAATTACCAGGAGCTTCCGGCAGGTAGTACACCAGTTTCCCATGCTTTCTTTAAGTAACACATACTCGGAAGAGGAAATCCGGGAATTTGAGGCAAGAGTGACCAAAGCCCTGGGTGGTAAAACAGAGTATGTGTGTGAATTGAAATTCGACGGGGTGGCCATAGGCCTCACCTACCGGAAGGGAAAGCTGGAACAAGCAGTGACCCGCGGCGACGGGGTCAGCGGGGATGACGTAACAGCCAATATCAGAACGATAAAAAGCATTCCGTTGCGTCTCCTTGGGGAGGGTTATCCCGAAGATTTTGAGATCAGGGGTGAGATCATTTTGCCACGATCCGGTTTTGAGCAGATCAACCTCCAGCGAACTGAAGCGGGGGAAGAACCCTTTGCCAACCCCAGGAATGCCGCCTCAGGGACCATTAAAATGCAGGATTCGGCCGAGGTTGCCCGCCGTAATCTGGATTGCTATCTCTATCATTTGCTTGGAAAAAACCTCCCATTCGAATCTCATTATGAAAGCCTGGAAAAAGCAAGGCAATGGGGTTTCAGGATCTCTGAATACACGGTGCGCTGCACATCCATCGTTGAAATTCTGGATTACCTCGACACCACGGAAAAAGCACGGAAAACGTTACCTTTCGACATCGACGGGGTGGTCATCAAAGTGAATTCAAGACAGCAGCAAGCGTTGCTTGGATCTACGGCCAAATCCCCCCGCTGGGCCATCGCCTATAAGTTTAAAGCGGAAGAAGCTTCAACTGTTGTGTTATCAGTTGATTTTCAGGTAGGCAGGACAGGGACCGTGACCCCGGTAGCTAACCTGCAACCTGTTTTATTAGCCGGTACCGTTGTGAAACGGGCAACCCTTCATAACGCTGATGTAATCGCTGCCCTGGATGTCAGGATCGGAGATACGGTGAAAGTTGAAAAGGGAGGTGAAATCATACCCAAGATCAATGGGGTGGAACTGGATCTTCGACCCTTCGGAAGTAAAGCACTAACGTTTACCAGGAATTGTCCGGAGTGTTCCACTCCCTTGATCAGGAACGAGGGAGAAGTAGCCTGGTACTGTCCAAATGAAAATGGCTGTCCGCCGCAGATAAAAGGGAAGCTGGAGCATTTCATATCCCGACGGGCTATGAATATTGAGAGCTTGGGAGAAGGAAAAATTGAACTTTTATTCGACAAGGGTCTCCTGCATGATGTGGCCGACCTTTACAGGTTGACATACAGCGATCTTATCGGGCTTGAGAAGACCTACCCGGCGACCGAGGAAAGAAAAGCCCGCACAGTGAGTTTTCGGGATAAAACCGTGGAAAATATCCTTCGTGGCATTGAATCATCGAAAGCGGTTCCTTTTGAAAGGGTTCTCTTCGCATTGGGTATTCGTTTCGTGGGTGAAACGGTAGCAAAAAAACTGGCCTTTCACTTTTTGTCAATGGATCAACTACGAGTTGCTTCAATGGAGGATCTTACAAAGGTTGAGGAGATCGGAGAAAAAATCGCCGGCAGTCTGCTTTCTTGGTTCAGACAGCCTGGAACGGATCAACTTCTTCGCAGGTTGTCGGAAGCCGGGCTCCGTTTTTGTGTTGATGCAACCCAAAATTCCTTTGAAAGCGACCGGTTATCCGGGCTTTCGTTTGTAATTACCGGTGTTTTTGAAAAGTTTTCAAGGGATCAGTTAAAAAAAATGATCGAAACCCATGGCGGGAAAAGTGTCAGTGCCTTGTCTTCGAAAACCAGTTACCTGTTAGCGGGGGCCGGGATGGGGCCTGAAAAACGAAAGAAAGCAGAGAAAGAAAATATACCGGTCATCTCCGAGGAGGAGTTCCTGCGGATGCTGGGGAAGATTTAAACAAGGCCGGACGGTAAATACCCGATTTGCAGATCAGGTATTTCAGGCTGACTCCCAACACACCCAACCCATAGCGGACACTGGATGAAAAACTGATGCTTGAAGATTCCTCTGTATAAAGAGTCGGACAAGTGATTTCAGCAATCTGGTATTGCTGCATGAAAATCTGGGCTACCACCTCATTATCGAAAATAAAATCATCGGAATTATCAAGAAAATTGATCGATTCCAGTACTTTCCTTGAATAGGCACGATAGCCGGTATGGTATTCCGACAATTTTTGGTTCATCAACAGGTTTTGAACCAGGGTTAGTACCCGGTTGAAAAAATATTTGTAGCGTGGCATTCCTCCCTTCAGTGCCCCTTTCCCAAGGATCCTGGAACCAAAAACAACCGGGTACACGTCATTGGCGATCAGGTAACACATGGAAGGGATCAGGGCCGGAGTGTACTGATAATCGGGATGGAGCATGATGATGATATCGGAATTCAGTTCCAGGGCTTTCTGGTAACAGGTCTTCTGATTATGGCCATAGCCGTGGTTCTCGGCATGGCTGATGATCGTATCGATACCAAGTTGGCGGGCCAGCTCGACTGTATTGTCGCGGCTGCCATCGTCAACCAGCAAAACGTGATCCACCAAATCCCCGGGGATTTCCTTGTAGGTCCTCTCCAGGGTTGGTGAAGCATTGTAAGCCGGCAGAACGACCGTGATAAATTTTCCTTTTATCATTTATCGCCGATTAGTTCCCGGCGAATTTAACACAAATTTTGACAGGTGTCCTAATCTCCTTTTTTGATGGATCCTGCGCCCGATATGTTCTGATCGATTTCGGTCGGAGTCCCTCTGTAAAGGACAGTTCCGGCGCCTGAAATTTCAGCCCGGAGACGTTTGGAAACATTTATTTTGGCTTTGCCGGCACCACTTATTTCCATTTCATAATTTTCAACCAGCAAATCGTAAGCGAAAATATCGGAAGCGCCCGAAAGGTCGAGTTTTACATCGCCCGCATTACCGGAAAAACTGAATTTACTGGCACCGCTGCAATCAAGATAGAGGCGGCTTACGGAAATCTCCATTTTGGAGTCAGAAGAGCCACTGGCGTCGATTTTGAGTTCAGGGACTGTGATCCTTCCTGTGGTTTCGAGATCGACGGCACCGCTCACCTCAATCTTACGAAGTTCTTTTACAGTAATATAAGCCTTCATGGTCGTGATGTGGTGAATGGGACCCTGGGTGTAGATTTTCAGAACTCCCCCTGTTACTTCAGTTTTGACGAGCGGCATCAGGTTGTCGTCGGTTTCGATGATCACCTCCTGGGTATCGCCTTGTTTCAGAGAGACATCAAAGGCTCCTGAAATATCGATCCCGTCAAAGGAGGGAACACTGCGTGTCTCTTTGATTATTTTGCCATCGCCACTAATGCTGCCAGGAAAGTGGCAACCGGCGAAGAGACCTGACATGCCTGCAAAGAGGAAAAGAACAAGGATGACCGGAAAAATTTTTGTTTTCATGAATTTGGGGTTTTGATGATTGGACATGGACTATTGCAAATGGTTACAGGTTTATTTGAGGTCGACATCGCCGAACTCACTATGGATGGTGACTTTACCCATCTGGTCCCGTTCCCCGCCGATGATCCCTTTGTAATTGTTCGAGGTGGGCGTTGTGGATCGGAAAGTGAATTTTGCATTTTCGGATGGGTAACTGAGTTCGCAAAACCTGAGATCAGCTTCGAGCGAGTAGGCTGCCTGTTTACTGATGCCCAGGTTGACCTCTGCATATTTATTGCGGATGGTGATCACAGAAAAATCACCCGGTATCTCCCGCACTTCACAATCTCCATATTGGATATCGAGGTTAAGACTTTTTTCGATCCTGCCAATATCGAGATCCGTAAATTTTGATTTGCTCTCGATGGCAGAAGCGTTTTCCAGATCCAGATCACCACCTTCAACATTGACATTCAGGGCAATGATCTGTCGTGCTTTCACGTCGGAAAACTTTGAATCCAGCCGGAGGCTGCCTGCATAATCAATATCCAGTTCAGAATATTTCAGCAGGACCACAGCTCCTTTGATCCGGCCAATTCTTGCCTTTCCGAATTTCAGATCAACGAGGTTATCTGAATTGCCTAACTGTTTGAGATCGAGATTGCCATAAGCGAGGTTAAGTTTAGCTTTCCCCTGCGCTTCATTGATATAGATATCGCCGAATTTATTGGTCAGATCCAGGTCGATTGTTGAAGGCAGGTTAACATTGTAATCAATGGAGAACCGGCTGTTGGATGTTTTTCCCTCCGTAATCGAGGTGATGGCGGTGACCTGATCAGGCGTTCCTGAGATATCTATGGAGATCCGTTCCATAATCCGGTCGGCTTCTTTTTGGCCGGAGGCAGCAACGGTGATAACCACTTCGATAGAAACAGTATTTTTTTCCCAATTGTAGCATTGGATCTTCCCGAATTTGTTGCTGATCGTCAATTGTCCGGTGGGATTGATGGTAAATTCCTTACGGATGATCTTTGAATAATCATCTTTGGCATTGGCTTCATGGATGAACGGCAGGAGGAGGAACATCTGGAAGCATAACGAAATTTTGATCAGGGTTTTCATGGTAATGAGGTATCAGGGGTTCGTTACTGTTTTATTTTCATCAACTTGTCAATCATGTTATCGATTACGCCCACTTTCATTTGCTGGTTCAGGATAAAGGCTGCCAATATCCTTTCATTGTCTGGGTTTTCTGCCAGAGAGTGCTTAAGTTCTCCCGAGTTTGCATTGAGGTTACTGATTTCGCGTTCAGCATCCTTTTTGAGCATCCCTGCTTCAATGGGGTTAGCCGCGAGGGCATTGAGTTTTCCCATACTTTCGGCCACTCTTAAATCATAATATTGGACGACTTCCCTTACCTCGGTTGACAATTCTGTGTTGGCTGTTTGTGTGTTGAACCCTTCGCGGAGTTCACGGGCAACCCAATCAAAAACGAAAACCGTGACAGTTATCAGAACAACAATCACTGCTGCAATCCGCAAGAAAATGTTTTTGACCGGGTGAACAGTAACACGGAATGAGGGTTTATTCAGTTTTTCCTCAAAACGGTTGAAATGGCCGGGATCTGGTTCCTGATCATTGAATTCCTCGTTATGGTCGATGATGAATTGTTCCAGTTTTGACATAATTAATTGTAGCTAAACGCTTTATGATGATTGTTTCTTTTCAGTATTTCGAGCAGTTTCTGGCGTGCCCGCGAATAACGGGTCCTTGACAACTGGTTGGTGATTTTCAACACCTGGGCCACCTCTTCATGATCGTATCCTTCAATCAGCAGGAGGGTAACGACAATGCGGTATTCATCGGGAAGCTCTGCAATGGCCTGTTTTACTGCAGTCACCTGAAGCATGACCGCTTCGTCGAAATCCTGATCCGGTTCATCGACCAGGTCAATTCCGGCTTCTTCCAATGGTATCTTATCCTGATGTTTCCGCAGATAGTCGAGCGAACGATTGATCACGATCCGTTTAAGCCAGGATCCAAAGGTTCCCTCACCGGTGTAGGTATCAAGCCGCTGAAAGGCATCCAGGAAGGACTCCTGCATGATGTCTTCTGCTTCAGCGCTGTCATTGACGATTCGAAGGGAAGTGTTGTACATGGCTTTATAATAGAGTTGATAGATTCTGGACTGGGCTCCCCGGTCTCCTGAACGGCAGGCGTTGATCAAATCGTGATGAAGGGCCGGGGTCTGGGTTTTCAAAACCGGGAATTTTAACAAAAAGACTCTGACAATTTTCAAATGTTACAAGTTAAAGGAAAAAACCGGAAAAAAAGTACCTTTGCCTGCCTTTGAAAAAATTCACCCTACCGGCCCCGGTTTATGCCCTTGTAGCAATGCTCTTCTGGGGGCTCTCCTTCATCTGGAGTTCGGTACTTTTAAAATATTACCAGCCCATCACCATCATCTTTATCAGGCTGATCCTTTCCACTGCTTTTCTCTATACCCTTCTTACCCTTTTAAAACAAAATGAGAAAATTCTGCGGAAAGACCGCCTTTTGATCGTAATGAGTGCCTTGTTCAATCCCTTTCTTTATTTCTTATGCGAGAATTACGGATTGAAATACAGTACACCCACCATTGCCGCGGTGATCATCGCCATGATCCCGGTTTTTTCGCCATTGGTCGCCTATATAACCATGAAAGAAAAGCTGAGACCGATCAATTTTATCGGAATTTTTATCTCTTTTTCCGGAGTTTTGATCATGTTGATCACCCGCGCCTTTTCCCTGGCTGTGGATGTAAGGGGCGTTTTGTTTCTGGGAGGGGCCGTCTTTACTTCGCTTTTTTACAGTGTCACGTTGCGCAAATTGTCGGTCAGATACTCCGCCCTCACAATCATTGCTTATCAAAATCTCATAGGAATCTTTCTTTTCCTGCCCTTATTCCTCGTCCTTGAGTTCAGGAAAGCCATCGCAGTTCCGCTTAACAGCCAGATAGTGAGCTCCTTTTTGTTGCTCTCTGTTTTTGCCTCTTCGGTTGCTTTTGTCTTCTTCGCTCATTCCGTGAAGCATCTGGGAATCAGCAAGTCCAATGTTTATACCAACCTGATCCCGGTATTCACAGCCCTCTTTTCCTTTTTATTGCTCTCGGAGGTTTTTACGTTGCAAAAAATCGCCGGCATTGGGTTGGTGATCGGGGGTGTTTATCTTTCAGAAAGAGGTAACAACGAGCGCTAAACTGTTGTTTCAGTTGAAAGTTTCTCCCGGTCCGGGCATCATTGACGCTATTATTGCGTAAATTTGCAATCTTAAAAGCATTTCAAATGAAATTTAATCCTGAGATTTGCAAGATCAAGGATCAGCGGATGAGGCCTTTTATCGATCCGGATGAATTATGGGATTACCTCAATAACGCCCGGGCTGACCGTGGAAGAGTAAGGGAAATCATAGCCAAATCGCTTGATAAAAACAGGCTTACTCTGGAAGAAACGGCTGCGCTCCTTAAAACTGATGACCCTGAAATGATCGAAGAGATCAAACAAGGGGCCAGAACCCTGAAAGAAAAAGTTTATGGCCAACGCATAGTTCTTTTTGCCCCGCTCTACGTCGGGAACCTTTGCACCAACAATTGTGTCTACTGTGGTTTCAAAGCCTCCAACAAACAGGTTAAAAGGGTCACCCTCGAAAAACAGGAGCTGGTCGATCAGGTCAAGGCGTTGGAGGATACAGGTCAAAAAAGGTTGATCCTGGTTTTCGGCGAACATCCGCGGTATGATGCACAGTTTATCGCCGATTCAGTTCGAACAGTGTATTCTGTGAAAAGCGGGCCGGGTGAGATTCGCCGGGTTAACATCAACGCGGCCCCCATGGACATTGATGGTTTCAGGATCATCAAAGATGCGAAGATCGGAACTTACCAGATCTTCCAGGAAACCTACCATGAACCAACTTACGCCCAGGTTCATCGCGGAGGTATGAAAAGAAACTTTGAATGGCGGCTGACCTCTTTAGATCGAGCCCAGGAAGCAGGAATCGATGATGTGGGTATCGGCGCTTTGTTCGGATTGTACGACTGGCGTTTTGAAGTCCTCGGATTGGTGCGGCATACCAACCATTTTGAAGCCGTTTACAATGTGGGTCCCCATACGATCTCTTTCCCCCGTATCCAGTTTGCTTCTCAACTGAACATCGATTCAACCTATCTGGTTAATAACGAGAATTTCACCCGATTGGTTGCCATTCTGCGTTTAGCGGTTCCTTATACCGGTCTGATCCTGACAGCCCGTGAACCGGCTGCCATCCGGGATGAAATCCTTCAATTCGGCGTTTCCCAGATCGACGGCGGAACCAACATAGAGTTGGGGGGTTACTCAAAACATAAAGAGACCGAAGTTCAGGATATTGATCTCGAGCAATTTCAGATTAACGACAACCGCAGCTTGAATGAGATCATGGATGAGTTGATCGGAAAGGGATACATTCCTTCATTCTGCACAGCCTGCTACCGTTTGGGAAGAACCGGAGAACATTTTATGGAATTTTCAGTCCCCGGGTTTATTAAAAGGTATTGCCAACCGAATGCTTTACTCACTTTAGCCGAATACCTGCAAGATTATGCACCTGAAACCACCCGTGACCAGGGATTTGAACTGATCCGGAAAAAGCTGGAAGAGATGAAACCAGACGGCTTTAAAGACAAGTTAACAGAGAAACTGAACCTGGTGAAACAAGGAAAAAGAGATCTTTACTTCTGAAAAACAAGGCTTATGCACGAAATCAGGATTATTGGCCTGCTGATCACCGACAGGATTAAGGAAGCGGGTCGTACACAGAAACTCCTCACTACCCATGCCCATCTTATCAAATCGAGGCTGGGGTTTCATGAAGTAAGCGAGGACGTATGCAGTCGCGTGGGGGTCATCATTTTACAACTTTCAGGAAGCCAGGCTGAATGCAACCTCCTGGAACAAGAACTTGCAAAGGTAGAGGGCGTTGAACTTCAAAGGATGGTTTTCACGTGTTAACCCTCCAGGATGCCGAAAAACTCAAGAAGCGCCCTGCCTGATGAATTCAGGGATTATTACCTCAGAAAATCTCTGCCAGCCTTAAGAATCGGACTGACACTGACGATTATTCTTTTTGCGCTGCTGATTGTCAGCAACTACTTTATTTTCAACAAACCCGCTGAAAACCTCTTTTTCAGACGGTTTAGCCTGATCCTTCCGATTTTCCTCCTCTCTATCCTCGTTACCTATTTTCGAAGACTTCTCCCTTATCTTCAACCCATCTTTATTATCCTGAACCTGTTGGTTTGTCCGGTCATCTTCCTGGTCGGCTACAAAGCCGACCTGAATACCCCCGGTTACGACTTCTTTTTCGCCTGGGTAATGCTTCTCGTTTTTGGTTTGTTCACCTTTTACAGGCTTCACCTTCGAGACCTGTTGATCATCGGTGGATGCCAGATCTTATCTTTCATCCTCACCATCACCTGGAATGGAACCTTGACAAGGAATCCTTTAAAAATGATCAATTCCCTGTTTTTCATAGTAGCCGGCTATTCCCTGGTAGCAATCCTGGCGATCATTATTGAAAAACTGAACTGGAAAAATTTCATCCACCGGAAAGCGCTGTCAGCTCACTATCAAAACCTGCTTATTGAATCCAAAACCAGATTGAAAGCGGAAGAGGCATTACAGAACAATGAAACTCAACTCCACAACATCCTGGACGCCATCCCTGATTGGATCTATGTGGTGGATGAACAGTACCGGATCGTGATGCTCAATTCCGCACTGAAAAGTGAACATGAACGACAGGGTTATTATGAGGATTGCATCGGAAAAAAAATCACGACTGTTTATCCGTTGATCTCAAAAAAAGCACTGCAGGAATTTGACCAGATTTTCCGCTACGGGCAAATGATCCTGGAAAAACAGGATTTTGAATTGGTTGACCGGAAAATTCACGGGGAAGTGAGAAAAGTACCCATTTTTAAAGATCAAAAAGTAGTCCAGATCATCACCATCATGAGGGATCGTAGCAGGGAACAGGAAATAGAAGATCTGAAGTCCCGGAACATTCAGCAAAAAGAAATGATGATCAGGGAAATCCATCATAGGGTTAAAAACAACCTGGCTATCGTTATCGGCCTTTTAACACTTCAACAAAAACTCAGCAACAACGACGAATTAAAGCGCATCATCAGGGATATCGAATTGCGTATCCGTTCGATGGCACTGATTCATGAACAACTCTATCGTTCTGAAAGCTTCGAGCAAATCCCAATAGAACAATACCTCGCGTCGCTTGCGTCCAATCTCGGCCAGGTGTTCGGTGTGCCCCGGATCCATTTGATCACAGATCTGACCCCTGCCTTAATGAGCATTGATGTCGCCCTTCCTATCGGAATCATTACAAACGAACTGGTTACCAATGCATTCAAGTATGCCTTCCCTTCTGATTATGGAGAGGGGATCATCCGACTGGAATTGTCGAAAAAAACTGAGGATGAGTTATCGCTGACCATCAGTGACAACGGGACAGGACTTCCCGCAAACTTCAATATCGACAACACGCCCTCGATGGGACTGTTCATTGTCAGACTGTTGGTCGAACAATTGGAAGGGAAAATGGAAATTGTCAGTCAGGAAGGGACCCTTTTCAGAATAACATTCAAAAATCAGGCAACGTTCAATCAATAATCAAATTAAACCCTTTATGAACGAACAATGGATAATAGGCATCCGGCTTAGTGATCGCATCCGCCAGGCACAAGCGTTACAGGACATTCTTACCAAATATGGCTGTACGATCAAGACCCGGTTGGGTCTTCATGAAACCACAGAAGGAAACTGTTCTGCCAGCGGCATGGTACTGCTTGAACTCATCGGGAACAGGGAGGAATTCTGTAAACTGGAAAACGAGTTGCTGAAACTTGAAGAAGCTGAGGTCAGGAAAATGGTTTTTCAAAAATAAAACCCTTAAACCAGTGTAATCCGTGTACCTCCGTTATCAATTCCCAGCATGGTGGTTTTGGTAATGATGGTATCCTTTCCTGAGTGCTCCACAAAATGAATGGCCGCACGGATCTTGGGTCCCATGCTCCCATCTGGGAATTGCCCTTCTTCAAGATATCTTTTAGCCTCTGCAATGGTTATCCGGTCCAACGATTTTTCCTGAGGTGTATTATAATTGATACAGACTTTGGGAACATCGGTCAAAATGAAGAATTTGTCGGCATTGATCTGGGAGGCAAGCAAAGCCGAAGCCAGGTCTTTATCGATCACGGCATCAATTCCTTGTAATTTGTTGGGTTCTACATAAAACACCGGAATCCCCCCCCCTCCGACTGCAATGACGATCTGCCCCTGACGGGCAATTTTTTCAATCGTTTTCTTGTTGATGATTACCAGCGGACGCGGAGAAGCAACTACTTTGCGCCAACCCCTGCCCCTTGGATCTTCGCGGAAGACCGATCCGGATTCTGCTGCCATGGCATCTGCTTCCTCTTTCGAATAATAGGGCCCGACAGGTTTGGTCAGATTCTGAAAAGCGGGATCATCCCGATTGACCAATACCTGAGTGGCAATCGTAATGATATCGCGCTCCATATCATGCTGTTCAAGAACGTTTTTTAATTGTTGCTCAATAATGTAACCGATGAATCCCTGAGAATAAGCTACACAGATGTCAAGTGGCATCTCCGGAATACCAAAGAGTTTGTACCCGGCGGAGTTTGCCAGCATGATGTTGCCTACCTGTGGACCATTACCGTGGGTGATCACAATGTTGTAATCCCGTTTCAACAGTTTAACCAGGGATTCTGCCGTGGCATTGGCATTGGCTTCCTGTTCATCGATGGTTCCTTTCTGATCACCCCTCAACAAAGCATTCCCGCCAAGGGCTACTACTGCGAGTTTCTTCATATATCAATGGATTGGGGAGCAAAAATATAAAAAAAATTCCATCTTTATTTACCTTCGTATTCCAATGCCAAACCAAAGGAACGAAAAGTAACCCGCCGCGAGTTGATTTATCTCTCCCCTTTTATCTCACTGATTATTATTCATATCCTTCTGAAGGAAACCATTTTGCCCACGACAATTGCCGGATTGATGATGATCGTGGAAGGAATTCTGCTGCAACAATACCTCAAAACTCCAAAGTAAACGGGGGCATCCATTTCCCGGGGATGACATGCCAATGGTCAAACGATCATTGACCTGGTTTAAAATTTAAAGGATCTCAGGCGCAGGCTGTTGGTCACCACGAATAAGGAACTCAGTGCCATGGCACCGGCTGCAAAAACAGGATCCAGCCAACCAAGGGCAGCAACAGGAATGAGGGCAACATTGTATACCAGTGCCCATGCCAGATTTTGTTTGATGGTACGAAGGGTTGCCCTCGAAAGGGCAATGGCTTTGGCCACACCCTTGAGGTCTCCGCTTATCAAAGTAATCCCGGCAGCCGCCATGGCGACATCAGCCCCGGTACCGATGGCAATTCCGACATCGGCAGTGGCCAACGCCGGCGCATCATTGATCCCATCGCCCACCATGGCCGTAACAGCTACTTTCCCCAAAGAGGAACCTTGCAAATTGCGAATGACATCGGCTTTCCCGGAAGGAAGAACCCCTGCTATCACCTCCTTAATCCCAACCTGATCAGCAATGGCAGCAGCTGTCGCCTTGTTATCTCCGGTGATCATCACCACTTTCATCCCCAGATGCTTCAATTCATTGATCGCTTCATGTGATCCGGGTTTGACAGTATCAGCCAGAGCAATGAAACCGGCAACTCTCATAGGAAACTGTTCATCTAAAGCACCCAGGGCAATCGCCATGATGGTCATTCCGCTGGACTGAAAGGAAGCAATTGCTTCTTCAAGCGACAGTATATCAATGCTTTCATTCCGCATCAGGTGCAGATTCCCAACCAACATCCGGTGATCCTCCACGAGAGCGCGGATTCCAAGTCCACTCATCGCGTGGAACCGGGCTGGTTCGGTCAATGTAAACCCTCTGTCGCGGGCAGCGGCTACGATCGCTTTTCCCAACGGATGTTCTGAACCAATTTCTGCACTGGCAGCCAACCTGAGCAGTTCATCCTGCGACAGTCCGGTCAAAGAATGGATTGCGGTGACTACCGGTTCCCCCCTGGTAATGGTACCGGTTTTATCGAGGGCAACGATGGAAACACGTCCTGCCCTTTCGAGGATTTCACTGTTTTTGAATAGGATCCCGGATGATGCACCGCGCGAGGTCCCGACCATCACCGCCGTAGGAGTGGCCAAACCGATGACACAGGGACAGGCGATAACCAACACAGCTACGGAATTCATAATTGCAACCGGCCAGCCACTCTCCCCAAAAACCAACCATCCGGTTAAAGTAAGCAATGCAATGAAAACTATGGCCGGAACAAAGTACTGCCCGATCTTATCTGTCATCTGCTGTATTGGAGCTTTACTTGCCTGGGCTTCCTTTACCCGTTGAATGATCCTGGCAAGCATGGTATCGCGGCCCACGCGGGTAGCCTCGTACCGGATCATTCCTTGCCGGTTAAGGGTAGCGCCGACAACCTCATCACCAGGGCCTTTGGTGACAGGCATCGACTCTCCGGTGATCATCGATTCATCAAAGGCCGACTGTCCATCCAGGACAATGCCGTCGACCGGGGCTTTCTCCCCGGGTCTGACAACCAACAGGTCTCCTATTTCGACAGCGTTTACACTGATTTCAACTTCAATATCTTGCCTGATCACCCTTGCATTTTTTGCGCCCAGCTCCATCAACGCTTTCAGTGCACGGGTCGTCCTTCCCCGGGCTTTCGTTTCCAGGAACTTTCCCAGGCGGATCAGGGTGATGATGGCAGCAGCGGTTTCAAAATAATGAGAAGATGCACCAGCCCATCCAAGCACTCCCGCCAATCCTGCTCCATAGGCAACAGAGGACCCCAACATGATCAGGACATCCATGTTGGAGCTTCCGGATCTGAGGCTTTTATATGCGCCGGTATAGAACTGCCAACCAGTGTAAAATTGCACAACAGTAGCGGCTCCCAGCATAAAATACTGGTCGAATGGAAAATGGCCCAACCCAAAATGAAGCGCCATACTATATAATACCAAGGGGATGGTAAAAAGTAGTCCTACCCTTAGTAAGTGCAATTGATGCTGTAATTCAGTCTCGCGAAAATGACCTTCAAAATCTTCAGATGGCTTATCCACGATAGGTTGCATCAATTCGTATCCGGCTTTCCTGACCACCGAGGCCAGATCCGCTATGGTCATCCTGCCGGGAATAAATTCAACTGCCATTTGCCCGGAAGTGTAACTAACAGACACTGAAAGTATTCCGTCAATTTTTGAGAGGAGCTTCTCCAATGCAAGACCATCGGTATGATCGTGAAGGCCGACGACCGGGAGTTCCGTTTTTCCGACAGGCACCCCGTAACCCACTTTGCGTACCTGCTCCATCAACTCTTTTTCAGAGATGATCGAAGGATCAAAGAGGGTCACCAGTTTCTCAGCTGAAAAGTCAATATCAGCGCTCCCGACACCTCGTAATTTTCTAATGTTGCGCTCTATGTTAGCTGCGCAATTGGTGCATGACATGCCGGTTACCGGAAATACCGATTTTTTCTGAAGGGTCATGAAATTTAAGAAAAAGCGATGGCAAAATTACGAACTTTTACCCGTATTAGGGATCAAATCGCTACCTTCGCACCATGAATCAACGGTCGGTAGCGTTCCACCATTTAGGATGCAAAGTCAATTTTGCTGAAGCCTCTTCCCTTTCCCGACAGTTTGCTGATAAAGGTTTTGAAATCAGGGATTTTCATGATATTGCCGATCTGTATGTAATCAGTACCTGTGTGGTCACGAGCGTGGCGGAAAAGAAGTGCAGGGCTGCCATCCGGCAGGCGCATAAACAGAATCCCACTGCCAGGATTGCGGTGATCGGTTGTTTCCCGGAGCTGAAACCTGACCTGCTAAAAGCCATGGAAGGAGTTGAACTGGTGCTGGGTCATTCTGCAAAGTTCCATTTACTGGAAGAGCTGGAAAAAGTCTCGGGATCCATCCCGGATGAAGAGCAGGACAAGTTTGTCCCGGCTTATTCATATGGTGACAGAACCCGTTCATTTTTAAAAATCCAGGATGGTTGCGATTATTTCTGTACCTATTGTACCATTCCTCTGGCGAGAGGACGCAGCCGTAGCGATACCATCGACCATGTTATAAAAAGTACAGCCGAAATCGTAGCTCAAGGAATCAGGGAGATGGTACTGACCGGTGTGAACATTGGCGATTTTGGCAGGCACCAGGGGGAAACCCTTGCAGGGCTGATACGAAGGTTGGAGCAAATGGAAGGACCTGACCGGATAAGGCTTTCATCCATCGAACCGGATTTGCTCTCCGATGAGATCATTGAGTTAATCGCCGATTCGCGGAAATTTTTACCCCATTTCCACATTCCGCTACAGTCGGGTTGCAATAAGGTTTTAAAAGCCATGCACCGGAAATATACCCGCGAAACCTGGCTCAGTCGCGTGCAAAAAATACGTTCCCTGATGCCTTTGGCATGCATCGCGGCCGACGTGATCGTCGGTTTTCCCGGTGAAACGGATGAAGATTTCAGGGAAACCTTACAATACCTCGAAATGGCGGATATCTCCTATCTCCACGTTTTTTCCTACTCAAAAAGAGAGAATACGCTGGCCGCCAAAATGGATAAAATGGTACCGGATCGCGTTCGTAAACAAAGAAGTGAGGCCCTGCATGCCCTTTCTGTGAAAAAGAAACATTCTTTTTACTCCGCGCATTGCGGAAGAACGGTACAGGTGCTCTTTGAGGCCGATCACGACGACGGATTCATGCACGGTTTCTCTGAAAATTATATCCGGGTGAAAACTGCCTATCTCCCCGAATGGGTCAATACCGTACAACCGGTCGTCCTGAAGACTATCGGAGGCGACGGATGTTATCTGCATGTGAAAGAATAACTATGAATCTTGAAAAATTAACAACAGCGGTCTGTGAAGTGGTCAGGAATGTTGCCCTTTTCCAGCGACAGGAGATCTCACGGCTCCGTTCTGATGACGTGTTGGTAAAAGGTATCCATGATTACGTGACTTATGTAGACAAAGAATCAGAGCAAAGGCTGGTCGCTAACCTTTCAAAACTTCTCCCCGGGTGTGGTTTCATAGCCGAAGAGAGTCCGTCCCTCAACCGGTCAGAACTGACCTGGGTGATCGATCCGCTGGATGGCACTACCAATTTTATCCATGGCATCCCGTTGTATTGCATCAGCATCGGTCTGATGGAAGGCGAGGAGTTGGTAGCCGGAGTGATATTTGAAAACAACCTCAATGAATGTTTCTATACCTGGAAATCGGCTCCCTCATTTCTCAACGGCCAACCCATCAGGGTTTCAACCACACCGGTGATCAATGAATCGCTTTTCGCCACGGGATTTCCCTATTACGATTATGATTCGCTTGACGATTACCTGGCAATTTTCAGGCACCTTATGCAAAACAGCCGGGGTTTGCGTCGCCTGGGTTCAGCTGCTCTTGACCTGGCCTGGACCGCCTGCGGCAGATTCGACGGTTTTTATGAGTACGGACTCAGGCCGTGGGATGTAGCAGCCGGAGCTCTGTTGGTCAACAATGCAGGAGGAACAGTCAGTGATTTCAGGGGTCACGAACATTATCTTTTTGGAAAACAAATCATCGCTGCCAATCCTTTTATCTATACCGAATTTTTGAAACTCTTCGATACATGGAAACAAGACTACAACTGATCAAAGGCGACATCACCACCCTGAGGGTAGATGCTATCGTGAACACTGCCAATCCCTCCCTGCTGGGTGGCGGAGGGTTGGACGGGGCCATCCATCGGGCTGCCGGACCTGGTTTGTTAGAGGTTTGTCGGTTACTGGGAGGGTGTAAAACAGGGGAAGCCAAGATCACAAGAGGGTACAAACTACCTGCCAGGTTCGTCATCCATACGGTTGGACCAGTCTGGGGTGTCGGTGACCGGCAGGAAGCTGAATTCTTAGCCTCCTGTTACAAGAACAGCCTTGCCCAGGCGACCATTCATGATTGCAAAACCATCGCGATACCCAACATCTCGACCGGCGTATATCATTTCCCAAAAGAACTGGCTGCAGAAATTGCCATCAGAGAAGTCAAAACTTACCTTGCTGCCAATACCACCCCCGAAAAGGTGATTTTTGTCTGTTTCGATGATGAAAACCTTGCCATTTACCAGAAAATGCTCCAGGGAGAAATCAAGTAACCGTACCTCACTGCTATTTTTACGCGTTATTTATTTATGTTTAAAACGCGCCTGATAATCCTGTTTCTGCTCTTTTCCCTCACGCTTATAGCACAACCGGTTAAAAAGAGTATCGAGGCCCTCCCGGTCGCCGATCTTATCAAAATCGACGGCATTTTAGATGAAACCGTTTGGAAAACAGCGCCCATTGCTACGGATTTCATTCAAAGAATTCCATACAACGGTAAACCCGCTTTCTTCAACTCAGAGGTACGGTTTGCTTATGATAATTCAGGCTTGTACGTGGGCGCTTTGATGTACGATCCCCACCCCGACAGCATCCCTGCGCAATTGGGTTTAAGGGATTCAGAATCCTTGAATGCCGATTATTTCATTCTGATAATCAGTCCGTTCAATGACGGGATCAACGCCTTTTGCTTCCAGGTTTATGTATCTGACGTCCAGGCTGATTTCAAGCTACCCGGGAGTGATACCGACGGAGATGATTATTCCTGGGATGCGGTTTGGCAAAGCAAAGCGAGGAAAAATGAAAAAGGGTGGGTAGTCGAAATGAAAATTCCTTACTCAGCCATCCGGTTTCCCAAAAAGCCGGTACAGGACTGGGGACTCAATTGCCAACGAAGCATCCGGAGATTCAGGGAAATCGATACATGGAACCTCGTTGATTCAAAGGTATCCGGCTATACCAACCAATCCGGCCTTCTGAAAGGCATCAGGGACATCACCCCTCCGCTCAGGCTCTCCCTGATGCCCTACGTATCAGGGTATTTTCAAAACAACCCTGGTGAATCCTCCTATAAATTGAGTTACAACTACGGCGCTGACCTCAAATACGGCATCGACCAGAGCTTTACCCTTGACATGACGCTCATTCCCGATTTCGGGCAGGTCCGGTCAGATGACAAGATATATAACTTCTCTCCCTTTGAAATCCGGTATGACGAAAGAAGGCAATTTTTTACTGAAGGAACGGAAATGTTTGATAAAGGAGGTATCTTTTATTCGCGGAGAATCGGGAACCAACCCAGGGAATTCGAAAACGCTTATGATGATACCGGCCAGAATGAAATCGTGACTGAAAATCCTTCAACGACAAAGCTTTTGAACGCATCCAAGATCTCCGGTAGAACAGCCGGTGGCTTGGGTATCGGGTTTTTCAATGCCATTTCAGGCAATACCTGGGCCACCATCACCGATACGGTTTCAGGAGAGAGCCGACGATTTCTCACCCAGGGATTTACCAACTACAACATGATCGTATTAGATCAGAACCTGAAAAACAATTCATACCTCGACTTTCTCAACACCAACTACTTCATGCCCACGGAAGGATATACCGCCAACGTGACGGGAACCTCTTTTAAATTTGCTAACAAGAAATATACCTACGCCGTGACGGGTGATGCTTTCATGAGTCAGAAATATTACAGTCATGATTCACCCGATTTTGGCTACCATTATTCCATCGGGTTCGGGAAGATCTCCGGCAATTTTCAATACAATATCCAACAGGTACTTGAAACCGATCAATATGATCCGAATGATATAGGCTTCAACGAAGTCAATAATAAATTCAACAACATTGTTGAACTCCGGTACAACCGGTACGATCCCTTCTGGAAAGTGCTGAATTGGTACAATTATGCCCGGTTATCGTACAATTGTCTGTACGACGGGTTCAAATTCTCCTCTTTTCAGATCCATGCAGAGAGCAACACCACCACACCCGGGTACCTGACCCTTGGCGCCTTTACCGATATCCAACCTTTTACAACCTATGATTATTATGAACCCAGGGTCGACGGGTGGTTCTTTAAAGCACCTCCCTTTGCCACTCCGGGAATTTGGATTTCAACAGATTACAGGAAAAAATTCGCTTTCGATTTCTCTCTCTGGGGATATGTTTCAACACCCTATAAATCTTCAGGTTACAGTTTTTCTTTCACCCCCCGCTACCGGATCAGCAACCGGATTTTTATAATCTATGATTTTTCATTGGAAAAAGTGATGAATGATGTGGGTTACGTGATGGATTCTTTGAATCCTGCAGGCAGCGCCGTAATCCTTTTCGGCCGGAGAGACCGATCTATCATCGTGAACGTCCTGGAAGCCAATTTTATGATCACCAGTGCGATGAGTGTTGATGTAAGGGCCCGTCATTACTGGGTCAGGGCGCCTTACTACGCCTATTATGACCTGCAACCCGATGGCAGTCTTGAACCCTCATCCTATACGGGTGATCAGGACATCAGCTACAATTTGTTCAATCTCGATTTGAGTTATATCTGGAACTTCGCACCTGGCAGCCAGCTATCCGTGGTTTGGAAAAATGCTATCAACACTTTCAGCAACGATATCGAAAACAATTTCATACGGGATTTTCGAAATACGATGAACGCGCCAGGTTCCAATAGCTTCTCAATCCGGATCCTCTATTATCTGGATGCATTGTATTTTAAGAAAAAACATCGCAATCTGACCCGTTAAGAACCCTTGCCGCTTAGCCAGGGATAACCGGAACATCAGGGTTCAATCCACACTACCGAGTTTCCGGTGCCGTATTCATTGTCTTCCCATAAGTCATTCATCGGGTCCATGATCCATTTCCCGTCAACAACGAATTTATAAGTATATTTTCCGGGATTCAGATGAACAGGCAAAATCCACTGGCCATCCTTTTTGGTCATTCTCCATCCATCGGCATTCCATTGATTGAAGCTCCCCGTCACCATTACGTTTCCAGCAGAAGGGTACAGCTTTAAAATAAAAGTGTGGTTGGGTTGGACAACCAGTACGGAGTTTTGAAAATCTCCTTTTCCGACTTTGAATGGGTTGGCCGGATCGGTCATCCATTTCCCGTCGACAATAAATTTGTATTCATAATTCCCCGGGGCCAGAACATAGTTGAGCTGCCAACCTCCGGATGCTTTTTCCATCTGGAGTTCGCCGGGGTTCCAACCATTGAAATTGCCTGCCACCATTACCTTACCGGCATTTGGGTAACCATTGAGGGTAAAGTTAAAAGGCGTACCTATGCCCAGAAAGGAATTGAAATTCCCGTTTCCGTCAGGCCTGGTGACCGGATTGTTCGGGTCGGTGATCCACTCTCCGTCAACGATGAATTTATAAGCATGGGTGCCTTCCCTGAGGTACAAAGGCAAAGCCCATCCATAGGCCGTTTTGAACATCTTCAGCTCATGACCGTTCCACCGGTTGAAACTTCCCGTGAGGTAAACCGTACGGGCATTGGTTTTTCCCTTCAGTGTAAAAAAATAATTGTAGCAATACACGACCGAATTGTCATTGATGTTGCCATCCCTACCCCACAAGCGGTTAAAAGGATCGGAGGTCCAGTTTCCGTCTAAAATGTATTTGTAGAGGTATCTTCCGGGTTT
>ERZ1645192.112-NODE-112-length-53880-cov-27.474891_pt1 | contig 53880 bp, 48 predicted proteins | sample MGYA00575354_ERZ1645192 | MGnify/ENA primary metagenome ERZ1645192 (study PRJEB40844, sample SAMN11349763) | freshwater sediment metagenome | isolation source: river sediment | host: Sediment | place: India: Faizupur Khadar , New Delhi | collected 2017-02-21 ... | reverse complement strand
GGTTCTCATCTTCCGCTCCGGCCTCTTCATCTTCTTCACGCTCGTAGAAGGGCTGCGGTTTCTGGGGTCCTTCATGACGGTACCATATTGCAAGTATCACGCCGGCTGCCGCACCAAGCATATGCGACTCCCATGAAATGTCAATCCTGAATCCCGGGAAGATACCCCAGACCATCTCACCGTAAATAAAGGCAACCAGCAGTGACAGAGCCATCAGCGGAATATGCTTCCGGATGATGCCGCTGACAAAAAGAAAGGCGGCAAGGCCGTACACGATGCCGCTTGCCCCTATGTGCCATGCCGGCCGGCCTGTCATCCATACCGCAAGGCCAGTAAGCAGAGTGACCCATAACAGTACCCTGAACGAAACCTGCGAATAGAAGTAAAAGAGCGCGGTGCCAAGTATGAAAAGCGGCAGGGAGTTGTTGAACAGGTGCCGGAAACCGGAATGAACAAACGGGGAAGTGATCACACCGGTCAGTGAAGAGGCCCTTCCGGGAAAGATGCCAAGAAAATGAAAATCATTGCCGAACAGCAGCGACGTACCCATCATCAGCCACATCAGGAAGACAAGCATGAAAGGAATGAGCATGCTGAGCAACAGGCGCTTTCTTTCAGCAGCGGTCGGATCTTCGGTCATTCGGTCCTGCTGAATGTGTTACCAGCGGTCACGCCCCGGATACCTTATGCCTGTCTTCAGGCGGACCTCGTCGAGGATGCGGGCCAGCGAGAGACTAAAGGAGAGGGGGACAACCCCACTCTCGGTCATACCCCTGTCAAGACAGTTCATCACCTCGGCAGCCTCGTACTGGTAACCCTGGGCGGGAGGGGTGAAAATGCGGTCGTCGGCATCTCCCTGCATCTCAATAATGAGGTGCTGGTTCCTGTCGCGGCCGCGGGTGAGGATGAGGTTGCCCTTCTCACAGTAAAACTCGGTTGAGACACCTCCCGTGTTTGCAAACGAGCAGTAGGCCTCAGCCATGCGGCCGTCGCTGAACCTGAATATCATTGCCGTGCTCTCGTCAGCGCCGGTTGGCGCGAAAACTGATATGGCAACGATTTTTTCGGGCTCACCGAGATACCTCAGTATATCCATCACAGGATAAATGCCGATGTCAAGAAGCGAACCTCCTCCCAACGCCAGGTTGTAGGTCCGAAGATCCGGGTCATACGGAGATACAAAGGCGAATTTCCCGCGCATGTGAAGCAACCTGCCCATCTTCCCGCTGCCCAGTATTTCATTTGCCTTGAGATACGAGGGCTGGAAAGGGGGCCAGAGGGCCTCCATCAGAAAGAGATTGCTTCGGCGTGCCTCATCAGCCATCTTCGACACCTCATCGGCAGTTATCGACATCGGCTTTTCACAGATGACATGCTTGCCGTTACGGAGAGCCATGAGGGTATGTTCCATATGCATGTTATGCGGAGAGGAAATATAAACCACCTCGACACCCGGGTCAGCAAGCATCTCCTCGTAACTCCCGAAATGTTTTGTGAACCCGAATTCCCCTGCAAACTTCCCGGCCCTGCCGGCATCACGCGAACCAACTGCATAAAGATGCGCATTGTCAAGCAACATAAGCGCCTTTGCAAACTTGTGCGCAATATTGCCGGTCCCCAGGATTCCCCAGTTGTACGCTATCATATCCTTGTTTTTTCTATAAAGTTAGTCATTCATAATCTATCTCACCAGGGGCATGCTGATGAGTTCAAAAATCAACCTCAAAAAAATATTTTAAAAATTTTGCTACTATGTATTGCATGGTATTATTTTTTATTTATATATTTGCAATACCAAATTAACTTGTATTAACAGGTACCTTATAATAAAAACGATGAAAATGACAGTAAACATCAATCTCGGGGGTTATGCGTTCAACCTTGACGATGATGCCTACGAGCGGCTCCGGCAGTACATGAAGCGCCTTGAAAAGGAGTTTTCAGGTGAGCCGGGGGTGAATGAAATAATGTCCGATATCGAGGGAAGGATATCGGAGTTGTTCAGGGGGAAGCTGAGCAGCTACAAGCAGGTGATCACAATGAAGGATGTGGAGGAGGTTATGGCCATTCTGGGTTCTCCTGAAGACATAAGCGGCGGTGAGCCTGCAGGCGAGATGCCTCCCAGGTCACAGCGCAGGATGTACCGTGACCCTGACAGGCGGGTCTTCGGAGGGGTGTGTGCCGGAATCTCGGCATACCTGAACTGGGATCCGCTGATAATGAGGATCCTCTTTACGGTGATGATATTTGCGGGGGGGTTCGGACTGGCGCTTTACCTGATTCTCTGGATAGTGCTCCCCGAAGCAAAGACAACAGCCCAGAAGCTGGAAATGAGGGGTGACCCGGTTACAATTGAAAACATTAAGGATACAGTCAGGCAGGAGTTCAACACGGTAAAGGAGAAGATGAACCTGTGACCTTCGCCGAAGGCGTAAATAGCTGATAATAAAGAATAAGCCATGAATACGGACAACACAAGAGCACAAATGCGCAAAGGGATACTCGAGTACTGCATACTGGCGGTACTGTCGAGGAATTCCTGTTACGCTGTTGACATCATCAATGAGCTCAAGAAAGCCCAGGTGATAGTCGTTGAAGGAACACTCTACCCCCTGCTTACCAGGCAGAAGAACGCAGGGTTACTCAGTTACCGCTGGGAGGAATCTCCCCAGGGGCCCCCGAGAAAATATTACGAGCTCACCGAGCTGGGGCGTATCTATCTCAGGGAGCTCGACAAGGTATGGGACGAGCTCGTCGAATCGGTTAACCAGATACGTGACAGAAAATAGAGGCAGCCATGAAAAAAAACCTTGACATCAACATTGCCGGGCAGCTCTTCCGTGTGGACGAGGATGCCTGGGAAATTCTGAAACATTATCTGGATCATGTTTCTGCCCGTTTCAGGACGGAACAGGGCGGTGACGAGACACTCTCAGACATAGAGGCGCGAATAGCCGAGATCTTCGGAGGCGGCAAGGAACCCCCCACACTGGTCTCGAAGGAGATGGTCACTGACATGATCAACATAATGGGCGCACCGGAAGACTACTATGAAGACGGGCCCGCGGCGAAAAACAAGACACTTTATGTCAGGAAATCGATGTATGACCCTAACAGCCTCTCGGCAAGGGTGGGCAGGGGTCTTTCAGCCTTCTTCAGGGGGTTCGGAAAGCTGATGTCGGCAATCCTGAGAGTTGTTGCAATAGTCCTGGGATTCTTTTTCATCCTCGTCGGCTTCCTGCTCTTTTTCACATTTACTATTCTGATATTTTTCAACAATGCCCCTTTCCTGACCAATGTAATGGAACCGGAAATGACAAATATTCACACTTTGCTGAGCATTGTGCTGAGCAGCAATATGGTATGGCCGGTACTGATCCTTGCAGCGCTTGTCACACTCATACCGCTGGCCGCACTGACCTGGCTTGGCATAAAGATGATCTTCAGGATCAGGGAACGATACAGGATAGTGAACATAGTGGCTTTCGTGGTATGGATTGCTTCACTCTGCGCTCTGGGAGTGTTCCTGAGCCTTCAGCTGGCGGTATATGCCAATAACGAATATGTGGAACAAAGAATCAGCCTCAATCCGGCCCCGAAGACAATCTGGATTGCCGCCGGGAATAGACAGTCGGACCTTAAATTTGACAAGACCGCATCCGCCGATGGTTTCAGGTTTTACATGAACACGCAGGAGGAGAAGCTTTATGGATCTGCTGACCTGAATATCTATGGAAGTGAAGACAGCACAGCTATCATTTCGGTAGAAAGGAGGGCTTGCAGCAACAATGACAGGGAAGCCCGTGACAATGCCCGCAAGGTAATTTACAACTGGAAATTCTCAGGTGACACTCTGTATCTTGACGAGTATTTTTCACTCCCGGCCGGAGCCCGGTGGAACGGCTCGGTGGTTGACATTGACGTCAGACTGCCCGAGGAAACCATAGTAAGAATTGTACCGGGAACAAAACCGGAGGATCTGCTTTTTCATACGTGGGACCCGGAGGCAGAGGCCTGGCACATCAAAGAAGGATCACTTGTACGTTTTGATAATTAATCGGGGCAATATCACACCGCTCCGCGTATTTTTTACTCTTCATAATCCCGGCCTGAACAACCGGGATTTTTTTGTGGCAAAACCGCTTTTTCATATCTTTAGCTGCGTGAAACAACATTACAGCCAGTGACTGTCACCCCGGAAAACATACTGCTTATTGCCTCGGTTCTCGTCTTCATCAGCGTGCTTGCCGGCAAGACCTCGTTCAGGATAGGGGTGCCAACGCTGATCCTCTTCCTTGCCGTGGGGATGCTGGCAGGGTCGGAAGGGATCGGAAAGATTCCGTTCGATGATCCGGGCCTTGCTCAGTTCATTGGCATCGTGGCGCTGAATTTCATTCTCTTCTCAGGGGGATTCGAGACTGACTGGAACTCTGTCAAACCCATAATGTGGCAGGGAATCGCCCTCTCCGTGGCGGGCGTCCTGCTGACTGCACTGTCAGTCGGAATCTTTGTCTGGTGGGTTACTGATTTCACCATCTTTGAGGGACTCCTGCTCGGGGCAATTGTCTCATCAACAGATGCCGCCGCGGTTTTCTCAATTCTCAGATCAAAGAGCCTGGCGCTGAAGGGACATATAAGGCCCACTCTCGAGTTCGAGAGCGGAAGCAACGACCCGATGGCTTACATTCTCACAATTGTGTTCATCGGACTTATTCAGAACGGAGAACAGTCATTCTGGGCCGTGCTGCTGATGTTTTTCACACAGCTGCTTCTCGGAGGTGCATTCGGTTACCTCTTCGGCCTCGGAAGCAAATTTGTAATCAATCACATCAGGCTTGATTATGAGGGACTCTACCCCGTACTGTCAATCACCCTCATGATCCTCACTTACTCGGTAACCACGGCTGTCGGTGGAAACGGATTTCTTGCAGTGTATATCTCCGCACTCTATCTCGGACACCAGGATCTGATGCACAAACGGACGATAATTAAGATGTTTGACGGTCTTGCGTGGCTGATGCAGATCATTTTGTTCGTTGTGCTCGGACTGCTTGTTTTCCCGAGCCACATTGTTCCGGTCATCGGCATCGGGTTGCTTGTCTCGGCATTCCTGATATTTGTCGCCCGGCCGGTTAGTACCTTTCTCATCCTGGCTTTTTTCAGGGTCCGGACCAGGACCAAGCTCTTCATCTCATGGGTGGGACTGCGCGGGGCAGTTCCGATCGTGTTTGCCACCTACCCCCTCATGGCAGGCCTCGAGAAGGCTGAGATGATTTTCAATATAGTCTTTTTTATATCCCTTACCTCGGTGTTGCTGCAGGGAACAACAGTACCCCTGGTGGCTAAATGGCTTCATGTTTCACTCCCGGCACGGGTCAAGAGTGTTACTGCCGCTGATGTACTTCTCTCGGAACCGATGAATTCCGAATTCGCTGAATTCACGATTGCCCCTGAGAGTGTTGTTGCCGGAATGAAGATCATCGACCTGGGATTCCCGCAGAATGCCCGCATTGCGATGATAAAAAGAGAAAACAAATACCTCATTCCTGACGGCATGACTGTCATACAGCCGGGTGACAGGCTTATTGTGCTGGCCGGAAGCAAAAACATTCTCGATGCTGTAACTGAATGCCTCCTTTCAGACAATCCGATTTGCTCTGATGCCCCGAAGACTTCCTGAATCACCCAGTGTCATCCATATATCCCCTGCCTCCAGGATCACCCCGGGCATCCTTTGCACCCCCTGACACCAGAATCACTCAACCGCATCTTTTTATATCTTTATTGCTCCAACTGCAGTAATCAATGGAACCGGGTGTACTAAAGGATATAGTCATCATCTTTGCCCTCTCCACCTTTGTGAATTTCATATTCACAAGGATCCGTATCCCTGCAATAATAGGTTACCTGATAACCGGCGTCATTGCCGGGCCACATCTTCTCAGGCTGATAAGCTCACCTGAGAACGTAGAGGTGATGGCGGAGATCGGCGTTATCCTGCTTATGTTCACAATAGGCCTGGAATTCTCACTGACACATCTTCTGAACATCAGGAAGGTGGTCTTCCTGGGGGGATTCATGCAACTGCTCCTTACCGCCGGTGTAACCATGCTCACGGCAAGGGTTTTCCATTTCGAATGGACGGAGTCAATATTTGTGGGCTTCCTGACCGCCCTGAGCAGCACCGCTGTGGTTCTCAAACTGCTGCAGGAAAGATCAGAGCTGACTACCCACTATGGCAAAACAGTTGTGGGCATACTCATCTTCCAGGATATAATTCTGATACCGCTTCTTCTATTCACCCCCATGCTTGGCGGGGCAACGGCTGACGTGGGACATGACCTGCTTTTCATGATGCTGAAGACAGCGGGGATTTTGATTTTCATCTGGGTGGGAACGAAGTGGCTCATGCCGAAGGTGTTGCACCTGATAGCCATGACACGCAGCCACGAGCTCTTCCTGATGAGCCTGCTGCTCATCTGTCTCGCCGTGGCGATGCTTACACACCAGCTGGGGATGTCACTGGCTTTCGGAGCGTTCCTGGCGGGGCTGATGATCTCTGACACCGAATACAGCCACAGCGCCTTCGGGAACCTCATCCCGTTCAAGGATGTTTTTACAAGTTTCTTCTTCGTGTCGATAGGGATGCTGCTCGACCTGGGTTTCGTTGCAGACCATCCCTGGCTCGTGATCGGGTCAGTGCTGCTGGTCATCATTCTCAAGGCTGTTATAGCCGGCATGACGGCCTTCGCCCTTGGGCATACCTTCTTCGGAACAGTGGTTGTGGGGCTCTCCCTGGCACAGGTGGGTGAATTTTCATTCATCCTGGCAGGCCTCGGCCTGACAAACAACATTATCACTCCCGGTCATTACCAGCTCTTCCTGGCGGTGGCAATCACTTCAATGGCCTTGTCTCCAATCCTGATACAAACCTCAAAACCGCTGGCCAACCTCATTCTTAAACTGCCCCTGCCGCCATATATCATCAACGGTCTCTTCCCCCTCAAACAGGTGGAGATACCCGAGATCAGCAAACACGTGGTGCTGATAGGCAAAGATTCAAGGGCCATTAATCTGGCTGAGATGATCAGATCGATGGAGCTCCCCTTTACCTCAATTGTGTTTGACACTGACCGGGCCCGGGCAGAAATGGAAAAAGGCAACCTGACCGTTTTCGGAGATGCCACATTTGAGCCTGTGCTGAAGGAGGCATTCGTGCACACAGCCGGGCTGGTGATTGTCTCCGTGGGCAACCTGATCACGGCCCTCTCAATCGTTGAACACATCCGGGCAATGAACAAACATGCCCATGTAATAGTACGTACCCGCCATGTGACAGACGTGGAGGAACTTTACAGGCTCGGAGCCAGCCAGGTCATACCAGAGGAATTTGAAACTGCAATCGACTTCTTCGAAAGAATCCTGGGGAAGTACCTTATTCCGCGGATGGACATCGAAAGGGCCATCGCCCGTGTCAGGGAAGACAACTACGGCATCTTCCGGGACCGTGGCAAGGTACGCGGATACTCCCTGCTGAAGGATATCCCCGACATCGAGATTGCAGCCGTAAGGGTAGGCGGTGAATCACTGTTTGCGGGGAAAACGATAGCTGAAACAGCCATGCGCAAGACTGCCGGAGTCACTATCGTTGCAATCAACCACGCGGGAAATATTACTGCCAATCCCGAACCATCAGCATTCATTCACGGGAATGATATCGTTTACCTGCTTGGGCAGCCCGAGATGATTGCCCTGGCCAGCAATATCCTCTCGGAACCCCGGCCTCACTGAGAACCCTCCGCCCTTAAATGCCGGACATGCACGTTGTCAGGGCAGTTCTGCCGGGAACAATTTCTCAATGACAGTTGTTGCTAAGCAATAGAGACTAAATTATTATAATTGCTGCTGATTTTCGATATGTAATTGTCTGCATATTGAAATAAACTGAATAAATATGAATAATGCGATCTATTCAATCCACAGGCCTGATAATGAGCCGATGATGGGATATGCACGCGGAAGCCGCGAGCGCAATGAACTTGAAAAGGAACTGAAGAGGATTTCGTCGGAAACGGTTGAGATACCTCTTATCATCAACGGCAAGCCGGTAAAAACCGGGCATACCGGAAAGGTTATAATGCCCCATGACCACGGGCATGTGCTGGCAACCTACCACATGGCCGGAGAAAAGGAGACATCTGATGCAATAGGGGCTGCCATGAAGGCAAAGGAAGCATGGCTCACCCTCTCATGGGTTGAGAGAGCCTCAATAATGCTGAAGGCTGCCGAGCTGCTTTCAAAGAAATACAGGTATACTATTGTTGCAGCAACGATGCTCGGGCAGAGCAAGACGGTGCATCAGGCCGAGGTTGAAGCGGCTTGCGAGACAATTGATTTCCTGAGGTTCAACAGCTGGTTCGCCGGGCAGATCTACCAGGAGCAGCCGCGGTCAGCATCCGACCAGCTGAACAGGGTCGAGTACAGGCCGCTGGAAGGATTCGTCTATACAATCACTCCTTTTAATTTTACTGCCATCGCATCAAATCTGAACATGGCTGTTGCGCTGATGGGCAACACCACTGTCTGGAAACCGGCGACGACCTCTCTCCTCTCGAGCTGGATACTGATGAAGGTCTTCATGGAGGCAGGCCTGCCTGCAGGGGTGGTCAACTTCCTGCCGGGACAGGGATCGGTCATCAGTTCAGTGGTGATGAAGCACCCCGACCTGGGCGGGATACATTTCACCGGCTCGAACAGCACATTCAATGCACTCTGGAAGACTGCCGCGACCAACCTCGACAAATACAAATCCTATCCCAGGATCGTGGGTGAAACAGGCGGCAAGGATTACATTATGGTACACAACTCGGCCAATCCGCCGGAAGTGGCGACAGCAATCATCAGGGGTTCATTCGAATACCAGGGGCAGAAATGTTCCGCATCCTCCAGGGTCTATATCCCCCGTTCACTCTGGCCGGAGATATCATTGCATGTGAAACGGCAGGCAAAGGAAATAAAGCTGGGTGACCCTGCTGACTTCGGAAATTTCATGAATGCGGTAATTGACGAAAAGTCGTTTGACAATATAATGCACTACATAGACGAGGCTGTGAAATCACCTGAATGTGAGATATTTCATGGCGGGAAGGGTGACAAGAGCAGGGGATACTTCGTTGAACCGACAATCATTCTGACAAAGGACCCGCATTTCATCACAATGAAGGAGGAGATTTTCGGTCCGGTGGTGACCCTTTACATCTACGACGATGACAAATATGAAGAGACTCTTCAGCTTGTCAATGAAACCTCACCTTACGGGCTGACTGGATCAATCTTCTCGACTGACCGTCCTGCGATGGTAAAGGCTTGCCAGGTGCTCCGCTATGCGGCCGGCAACTTTTACATCAATGACAAGCCTACCGGGGCCATGGTGGGATTGCAGCCCTTCGGCGGCGCAAGGGCTTCAGGCACGAATGACAAGGCGGGTGGCCGTCTGAACCTGATCAGGTGGGTCTCGCCCAGGACAATCAAGGAGACTTTCCTGCCGGCGACTGACTTCAGGTATCCTTATATGGACTAGAGGGTCGGAAGGTCGGAGGGTCGGAGGGTCGGAAGGTCGGAAGGTCTGAAGGTCTGAAGGTCGTGCGGTCGTGCAGTCGTGCAGTCCTGGGGAATGTGAGGGTCGGAGGGTGAGGGATGGATTATAAACAGGTCGGAAGTAATTTGTTTAAAAAATATATAACAGGGAGTATTTCGGACAGATGTTTCAGGTAATTTTAGGGGTGATTTGACTCTAAATTAACCTAAACCTGTTCAAATGAAAAAACTTCTTCTTTGTGTTGCCGCAGCTGCACTGCTGCTCGGAGCGTGTGAGAGAACACCTGAACAAATCGTTCAGGAGGATGACTACATTAAAACTTCCCTTGAGGTAATCCCCGGGCAGTATATCGTATTGCTGAAAGGTGATTTCGGTTACGTCAAATCGGGAACGATGAGTTTTGATGATGCCCAGATGGCTATGACAGCTGTCACAAAAGACATCCTTGCCAGGGCTGGTATCTATGACCGCGAGCCACTTCAGGTATATTCAGCAGCAGTTCAGGGATTTGCAGTCAATCTGAGCGATAGCGAGGTTGCCGCACTCGGGAATAATGCGAATGTCAGAGGTATCTGGCCTGATCAGATGTTTACCCTTGCGAAACCAGGGACGGATCCTTCAGCTCCTCCTGCCCAGGAGACTCCATATGGGATCAAAAGGGTTGGGGGTGTTGCCGCATATGTCGGAGGTGCAAAGGCATGGATAATTGATACGGGAATCGACCTTGATCACCCTGACCTCAATGTTAATGGCTCCCTTGGCAGGAACTTCATTGCCACAACCAAAACTCCCGAGGATGATAACGGCCACGGTACACACTGTGCCGGTATTGTTGCAGCAAAAAACAATACGATCGGAGTTGTCGGCGTCGCTCCGGGTGCAACTGTAGTGCCTGTGAAAGTGCTTGACAGACGCGGATCGGGAGCATATTCGGTAATTATTGCCGGGGTAAATTATGTTGCCGGCACCGCCACTCCGGGAGATGCCGTTAACATGAGCCTTGGCGGAAGCGTATATCAACCTATAGATGAAGCAGTGGTGGCAATGGCAAATAAGGGATTATTTGTTGCCCTGGCTGCCGGTAATGAAAGTGATGATGCTGACAATCATTCACCTGCAAGGGCTAATGACAATACAATCTGGACAATATCTGCCTGTGATGCATCTGACAAATTCGCCTATTTCTCCAACTATGGCAATCCCCCGGTAGACTTCTGTGCTCCCGGGGTAGGTATAAAATCAACCTACAAAAACGGCGGATACGCCACCATCAGCGGCACCTCGATGGCTGCACCGCACGCCTGCGGGGTTTTGCTTGTCACCATCGGTAATCCGAAAACATCCGGATATGTACTGAATGACCCGGACGGTCATGCTGACCCGATAATACACAATTAAGCCTCGGTCTTACATAAAACCCTCCGGCTTCCCGGGGGGTTTTTACATTTCATGATATAAAAAGGCTGAATTAATTATGCTCCAGGTCCTGGCTGCAGATCGGGGTTCCCTATCTTCCGGTCCTGACAAACCGGACAGCCCTTCCTTCACCTGTCACAAGTATATAAACGCCTGCCGGGAAGTTGCTCACATCGATCTCTTTCACATCAGTTCCGGAGAAGAGCCTGACACCCCGGGTATTGTAAACACTGCAGTCTGTTTCCTCGCTTAACCACAAAGTTTCTCCCGTGACGGGATTGGGAAAAATTTTCACAATTGTGTCATCATCAATGTCATCTGAAGAAGTGATGTTATTGGTTCTTCCCGGAGTGGCCGTGGCAAGAGATGCAATCATCTCAGCCCCGTCGCTCTTCCTGCCTGTGCTGATATCCTCCTGCTGAAGTCCGAATGACACAGTGTCAACCACCAGTCTGTCGAGTGTAAACAAGCCAATCTCCTCCCCGTCCTTGTCAAGCTTGAAAGGCGCATGCTTATCCCCCAGCCCGGGCTCGCCGTCAGCCCAGAATACAATGAAGCCGCCTGCGGGAAGAACAATCGAGGGCATCATCCATTTCAGCGGATCACTGAAACTGTCGGTCAGGCAAATTTTTCCAAGATCCACCGGCTGGGTATCCCCGTTATATATCTCTATCCAGTCACTGAAGTTTCCGTGCTCGTCTGCAACAGTCCCCTCGTTGTCTGCCATAAACTCGTTTATAAACAAGAGCGGTGTATTCCCGGTAACAGGTGCCGCGATGACGGGTACACACGGCAACTGAGACGTGACACCGTCTCCCCCTGACGCCTGTATATTGAAGGCAACCTCTTCCTCATCATGAATACCCTGAAGTGCAACTGTGTATCTGCCATTGCCTGTATGACTCATCTCTGCCTCCAGTGCATCCCCTCCGGCCACTGTATAAATAAGCTTCACAACGGCAGGCGCCCGGATTGCTTCGACGGTACAGCTGACCTGCATCGGCTCTCCTGCCATCCGCTCATACGCAATATGCTTAATCACAGGAACGGGATCGCCTGCCTCTGCCTGAGACGCCATTGAGGCCATTCTAACCTGCAGGTAAGGATATATTCCCCATTTGACATGGGCGCCAAAGGCCGAAGTAAAGGAATTCAGGAAGTCATTGTGATCAAATCCGTAATCCATGGGGTAATATGGATCATCTGCAATATAAGACGAGATCATTTCCTTCCTGGCATCGACAGCCTGAACAAGAGAGTCGAGGTCAAGCGCTTCGCTGACAAGCTGTGCTGCATAGAAGCTGAACTGTCCGCGCAGCTCAGGATTGCTGATTATCATGTCATACAGCGGCCTCACCTGGTCACCACCGGGCTGCCAGTCATATATATTTCTTGTAGCCCAGTCTATCCCGAACCAGTCTATCCCGAATGTATTGTCAACATCATAGGGGATATACTCCAGCTTGCCAGTCAGGGTGTTGTGATAGAGGTAAAAGTTGTTTTTGTTGAAAATGTACCCGTCCCAGTCGCCGCAGAATATCTGCACCGCCATGATTTTCAGATAGTCCTGGATATTGAATACCCTGTCGAGCCCGCACAAAAAGGTTGAATTCTCACCGTCGTGCAGAATGCCGATGAACTCTGCCAGGTCAGAAAAGTCATTTTCTTCCTCGTTGGTTGTGAGTTCATAGACCCAGCGCGAACCGGTCCATATCTTGTAGCTGTCAGGATCCGGGCCCATGTAATTCAGGTCTGCGGGGTAGAGACACTTGTAGAGGTTCCCGTCCTTGCTGCCAAACCTTGAAAGTGCAAACTCCTCGTCTATATGTTCAACATTGATGTAAACTCCATAAAAGTTACCGTTAATGTAAACCCTGACATGGTTCGCCCTGGGGGCGGGAATATCCCATTTGCGGAGGATGTCCCACATTATTTTCGAGCGCATCACCGAGGGATCGTTGTGTTCGCCGTTGAGGTTCATCTTTTCCACGCCCTGGTATTTTCCCCCTTCGGTGAAGGTATTGAAGGAGACCTTGAACGATTTTTTCTTCGACACACGCGATGTATTGCCCCGAAGCCTGAAACCGACAGGATCAATAGTATCACGCACCGTGCCGTTGTCAAAGACAAAGGTTGCCCTGAACTCCCTGTCGCTGTAAGGATTTGCATACAACCAGGCCAGCGTATCCGGATTTACTGTCAGATAAACCACCGGAACCACAGTGTCAGTGAAAAGCTGACCGTTATCCGGGAACGAGGGCTGTGACCTGAGGACGCTTCCGGCGGCCAGCAGGAGCAGGCTGAGGATAAATACCCTCCCGGCAGGTTTGGTCAAAGGCAGGATTACGGCAGATGTCCTTTTCATCATGCAATATTACTCAATTTAATACCTTTATGCTTCCGTAAGCAGTCTTACAGTCATGAGTTCAAAACCATTGAGATTTACAGACGGCATTGTCACAATCCGCAGGTTAAAACGCAGTGACAAAGTCCGGATGGCAGAGATAGCCAACAATGAGAAGGTGGCAGCCAACCTGCGGGATGCTTTTCCATCACCCTACACAGTCGAAGATGCTCAGAAATTCATTTCGATGTGCCTCAGGCAGGAGCCATACGAGGTGTTTGCCATTGAATTTGAGGGAGAGTATGTGGGAAACATAGGCCTGCACAGGCAGTCTGACGTCTACCGCAAGACAGCCGAACTGGGCTATTTTATCGGGGAGCCTTACTGGCACAGGGGTATCACCCCCCGGGCGGTGAACCTCATCTGCGAATACGGCTTCCGCGAACTGGATATCATTAAAATCTTTTCGGGGGTGTTTTCATTCAACACCCCATCGCAGCGGGTGCTCGAGAAGTGCGGATTCAAGCTTGAAGCTGTACTGAGGGCAGCCGTTATCAAGAACGGAAAGATCTGCGATGAGTACCGTTATGCAAAGATACTCAGCGGGTATGAATGAGAGATTGTCGTTACGGGAGGCAGGTAGCCTGCTACAGCCTGTCCAGGGCCCTGCTCAAATACAAGCACATTGCATGGATGCATCACCCCTTTGAGAATTGGTTCGGAAAACTTTTTTCCGGCAGCTGATCCGGATTGTTTTTATAAATGATATGGGTAATTTTATCTGGTCTTTGTGCCAGGATCGGGATTACGCCACAAGACAGACATCAGAATCGTACAATGAAGAGAATTTTTCTTAAAGACAGGGCCGGCTTGTTGCTTCGTAATAAACCATCGTCGCACCGCTTGTTCACGCACGAGATCATAAGCGGATTGCCGGAGCCGATGGCAAAATACCTGAACGTATGTGGCTACATGAATACTCCGGTTCCATATAATGCTGATGTATACTGGTCCGATAGTGAGATCAGGCTCTCTCCTGACAGGGAATGGGGCCAATTAAAGACAGTTCAGTTCAATTCAGTTGACCCGATAGGAAGAGTGGCCTATATGAAATTCATCAGAATGCCCGTAGCCGGAAGGGACTTATACCGGGACGGTTACGGGGAGATGAAGGGAAAACTTCTCGGTCTTTTCAGGATAATCTTTGACAGCGGCAGGGCAACGGCACAATCCGTACTGATAACAACCTTCTGTGAATTCCTGCTGATCCCGGGATACCTGTTCTCAGAAAAGGTAAAATGGGAACAGGTTGACAATCAAACCGTACGGGGTACCCTTGCCGAACACGGAATCAGGGTGGAGGCGCTCTTCCGGTTCAATGACGAGGGGCTTCTGACCCGGGTGGAAACCGGAGACCGCTACTATTCGGAAGGAAAAGGAGCACATAAAAAAGTAAGATTCTCTGCCGTGATTGATAGTTACAAGACTCAGGGAGAGATAAGAATCCCGGAAAAGATGAAGGCTGTATGGCATCTCCCCGATGGTGATTATGAATACTTCAGGGGAACTATCGGGAGGGTCGCATATAATGTTCAAAATTAACAAAATGAAGGCTATTCAAAGAAGTCTCTTAACCGGGTTTCTGTGCCTGGCCTGTATTGCGTGTTCAAAAAGCCGGGATCGTGGGGATTTTTTAGAAACCTTCAACACTGATTTTAAGTCAGAGCTGGCCGGCTTACATGTATCGAATGCCGCATACGCTGTATTCAGCCGTGACTCGGTGATCCTGCAGGACAGCTTCAGCGCTTCCGGTGCCGGAACAGATGGCGATTCACCATTCCTGATCGGTTCCGTTACAAAGGTTTTCACTGCCGTAGCCATTATGCAGCTTCACCAGGAGGGAAAAATAGACTTAGACCGGCCTGTCACAGATTACGTTCCTGATTTTCAAATCCGACAGCGGTTCCCCGACTCTCCTCCGATAACACTCCGTGCTGTTCTGACGCATCATGCGGGGATCCCGTCAGACAATTATCTTCATAAATTCAGCAAAACGCCGAACGACTTCAATGATCTGCTTGATTACCTCAACACACAGTATACCTGTTACCCGGCCGGTGAAATATGGGCTTATTCCAATCTCGGGTATGCATTGCTGGGTGTGGTGATTGAACGAGTCAGCGGAATTAAATATGAGGAATACATCGCTCAGCACGTTTTTATGCCGCTGGGCATGAATTCTTCAGGCTTCTACTCCGATTATGATCGGCAGAAGCATCTGTCGGCCGCATTTGATGACGAAGGCAATCCGGAAGAAGAGCTTCCCCTCTATGATAAACCGGCAGGCGCCATCTACTCAACTGTTAATGATATGACCAGGTTCGGTCGTTCATTTATTGACGGGAAGGAAATCATTCTCAGAAATGAGACAATTGAGCAGATGTTTGAGCTGCAGAACGCCGAAAATCTCCTCGACCTTGATCACCGTTCAGCAATTTGCTTCAACTACAAAAACAAAGCATGGGAGCTCGGGAGGCTGCTGGAACACGGCGGGGCGACACTCTATCACCGGGCGCAGCTTACAATAGCCCCCGATGCCGGCCTGGCCTGCGTTCTCCTCTCTGATTCCCCGAACGGCAAGGACAACGCCTGGAAACTTGACGAACAGCTGATGGCTGAATACTGCAAAAGATCCGGAATTACTCCGGACAGGTCACTCAACCGCGAAAAAAAGATGCAGTTCACCCCGGTAAGCAGCAAGAACCTGCAGTCATTTGCCGGCAGCTACGCAATGCCCGGACTGGTGTGCCGGATTGATTGGAAACATAACCTTCTCTCTCCGACAATCGAGGGACAGAACTTTTACCTGGCTCAGCATGATTCCGGCTCGTTTGTGCCTGCAAAGAGATTCATGGGAATGCTGTTCAAATCGAAAAGAATGTTTTTCCTCCTCGAAGAGATAGACGGAGGGGAGCATTTCATACAGGCAATGCCCTGGGGAGGACTGACAATAATCGGAACACGGACAGACCCGCAACCCATCCCGGAAAAATGGAAAGCCAGGGCAGGCGATTATAAAGTTTCCAATGCCGCTGCTGAAGATGCTCCAACAATAGAGAAACTGACAATCTCCGTTGAAGACGGCCTTATGGTTCTCAGGTATGGCTTTAATCCGGATATTTCTTTCGGACAGAATGCCTCGGTTGCGTTGGATCCGGCGAACGAAAATGAAGCCTTCGTGCTTGGTTACGGCCGCGGCGGAGGTGAGAGTGTGGTATTCGGACCTGACGGCAGCAGCTGCAGTTTTATGGGTTTAATTTTTAAGAGAATCTGAATGAAAACAAAAATTTTTATCCTGATAATTATGGCTTTCGCGTCATGCGCCGGAGCCATTAACGGCCAGAAACACTTTAAGCCTCAGACGGGCTGGAAGCTTGTGTGGCAGGATGAATTCAGCGGAAAGATCCTTGACACCACGAAATGGAACGTGCTGATCCGCGAGACCAGCAAACATAATGAACTGCAGTACTATGTGCCTGATGAGGTTTATGTTGAAAACGGCATCCTGCGGATCAGGAGCCGGGTGCGCAAATACGGATCAAAGGAGTATACAAGCGGCAGGCTTGATACTGAAGGCAAATTTGCACCGGTCTACGGCCGCTTCGAGATACGGGCAAGACTCCCGGGAGGAAAGGGCCTGTGGCCTGCCCACTGGCTCTACCCGCAGGAGCGTGACTGGCTGATGGAAAAGACGATGGAAGATGCCGTTGCTGCCGGGAAAGAGCGGCTCATTCCGGAGGAGAGGCCCTGGTATACGGAAATTGACATAATGGAATTCCTCGGCCATGAGCCGTCTGTCCTCTATGGCACAATACACTACTGTGCATTCGACGGCGCCAGGAGATCAAGCTCGGGAACATGGAGGGGGGATGTTGATTACACAAAGGATTTTCACATTTATGCATTGGAATGGGAGCCCGACTCGATCCGCTGGTTCATCGACGGCAACCGGATCCATGCAACTGCCAGCGGCATTCCCCACAAACCGCACTACCTGATACTGAACACAGCGGTAGGCGGAGGATGGCCGGGAAATCCAGACTCCACAACGGTTTTTCCCCAGTATCATGACATAGATTACGTCAGGGTCTACGCCAAAGAGTCATACTTTCAGCAGAAATAACAATATTCCCGGCCGGTTGTTATATGATGCGGAACCATATTCACCAGTCGGTGATCTGAAACTATGTCAGAAAATAACATTCATAAGGAACTGACGCCTGCAGAAAGGGAGCAGCTGATGACGCTGCTCAAAGACCGTTTCAACAAGAACCCGACGCGGCATACAGGAATTAATTGGGAAAGGGTGCAGCAAAGGCTGGAAGCTGACCCGGGGAAGCTCCGGTCACTTTATGAGATGGAGCGCACCGGTGGTGAGCCGGATGTTGCCGGCCATGACAGGACGACAGACCAGTTTATTTTTATTGACTGTTCAGCCGAGACCCCGAAGGACCGCCGGAACCTCTGCTATGACCGAGAAGCCCTTGATTCAAGGAAACAGTTCAAACCCTCCAACAGCGCCATCGACATGGCAAAAGCCATGGGCATTGAACTGCTCACGGAGGAAGAATATTTTGACCTTCAGAAGCTTGGCAGTTTTGATACAAAAACATCAAGCTGGCTTAAGACACCTGCTGACATCAGGAAGCTCGGCGGAGCGATCTTCGGCGACCGCCGGTTCGGCCGCGTCTTCATTTATCATAACGGCGCCGAATCATATTATGCCGCCAGGGGATTCCGGGGATCACTGAAGGTTTGAAATCAAACCCCTCTGCCCCGCTTCAATCTGTCAGCATAGATTGAATTCCGACTCGTTCCGCCGGCCTGCCATTTACCGGCTTGAATTACCTCATTCTGGTACAATTATTGTGGCAAACTTCCTGACCCCTAACCGTTACCGAAATGAAAAGAATCATCATTCCCCTTTTGCTGGTTCTCATGGTCTCCTGCGAAATGCTTACAGATTGCCCTAAACTGGTTAAAGGAAAACCGGATGGCCACCTTGTTGATGACCGGGAGCTGAAAACAATCAAAATCCTTTTCCAGGCAAACGACCTGTCATATGAAAACTATCAGTTCTACAGGCTTGAGAGTATCATCTCAGGGGAGTATTATGTCAGTTGTCACCAGTATGTAAATGACCTGAAGGTGTGGACCGGCGATCTGTTCTTCCATTTCGACAAAAACGGAAGGTTCGGAAGTCTCTCGGGGGATATTGTATCTGCCATCGGCACCGGTACATCACCCTCAATGGATGTGTCTGAGGTTGAATCGCAGTTTCTCAGGAGAATGAATGAGGACAGCTTCTACAGTAACAGCAAAAGTGTTGCCAATGGATGCATGACCTGTGAACTGGTCTATGTTGACCTCGCTAAAACGTCAGGTGGTTCAGCTCCGGATTATGGCCTGGCCTGGCTGGTAAAACCGGAAAAATCAGACTACCCTGTTGCTGTTGTCAATGATTCTGACCAGTCGGTTTTATATTACAACAACGGGATTATCTTTTAGAATTGCCAGAGGTCGTTCCCCTGATAAAGTGTACAGATCCTCATGACCACAAATTACCGGTTTCACGACATTGTCCGTTCGAGGATAGCGACCTTTGACATATTCGGGGTCGGGCTGAAGAAGCATCACATCTCCGCGATGCTCGAATTTGATGTCACTGAAAGCAGGGCCAGGCTAAGGGAACTCAGGAAAAAGGGGATCGGCATTTCGTTCAATGCATGGCTGATCAAGGCTGTCGGAAGTGTGATTGCCAAACACCCTGAGGCAGCTGCATATTATTACAACAAAAAGAAAATCATTGTTTTCAATGACATCAACGTGTCGGTTATAGTTGAAAAGAAGATTGGTGACGCAAGGGTTCCCATGCCTCTTGTTATAGAAAAGGTAAACAAAAAGTCGGCTGCAGAGATCTCGGCGGAAATTGAAGCCGCAAAAACCCAGGAATTGAAAAGTGGTGATATAGTATTGAAGAAAAAATCATCTGCATACGAGAGGCTTTACTACCGGCTGCCCGCATTTTTAAGAATCCTCTTCTGGAATGTGTTGCTAAAAAACCCGAAGGCTGCCTACAGAACGATGGGAAATGTATCCGTCACTTCAGTGGGAATGATAGGGAAGGTCAACGGCTGGTTCATTCACAGATCGGTTCATCCGATCTCGTTCGGGATCGGATCAGTACTCCGGAAACCCGTAGTCATAGGGGATGAGATAAAAGTCAGGGAAGTATTGAACATGACTGTACTCGTTGACCATGATGTAATTGACGGTGCACCCATGGTCAGGTTTCTGGGTGACCTGACAGACTGCATCGAAAACGCAAGGGAAACAGACCAGGTGTGCCGGGATAGCGAGGTGTCAGTCTGAAGGGAGGAATTATTCGCTTTGTGAGTGTGAGTGCGGGTGTAAGACAAAAGAATGAGAGTGCTCGCTCTCACTCACACTCTCACTCTTTCGTTGACCCACCTGGGCTCGAACCGGACCGAGCGTTAAGAAAATGCCCGGTGGGCATTTTTAGAGAAGGGGACAGATTGAAGGGCAGGCTTCGAGCCCTGCAGAAAAATTTGAAGCCGGCTTATCAGCCGGCCTCATGTTGACCCACCTGGGCTCGAACCAGGACTCTGCGGAACCAAAATCCGTCGTGTTGCCAATTACACCATGGGTCAATCGGCGCCTTATAAGGCGTGGCAAAAATACTATTTTTCCGGAATTTCAGGTCTGCTCAGTCTCGTAAAAGATGAACGGACAGTCAATGAAAGAGTGAATTATCTGCCCCAGCTCATACTGATCATCATCACCCTTCTCATAATACCACTCTATTGAAACCATCTCATGGACATTCGGGTAAAGCGCCAGACGCTTGACAATTGAATAGATCCATTTCGTTGATGCAGTGTTGATAAAATCAAAGGCAAAAACCACCCTCGTCCGAACTTCGGTCTTTTCAACATAGGAATCAACCCATGTTGCAAGCGGCCTGTAAAAATCAGTCGAATTCTCAGATATCGACCTGCCCCTGATCTCTATATGACCCTCCAGTAACAAAACCTGAGGCGTAACCCTGGTGGGTTCTATCTTAATAATCTCTACTCCCATCTTTATCCTGAGGCGATACCATTCCCCCGCTATCGTCGAATCACAAAAATAATAAAATAAGAGTAGCAGCTATCCCTTTTCAGTTATTTTTCCCCTCATGCGTGAACAGAGTCAATTCTCCCTGCTCCCACAATGAAGGTAGTTCTGCATCAAAACGCCCTACTATGGCCTGCATGATCGTACGCCGCATGAAGTCCGACTTGCTTCTTACCCTGTACCGTTTGCAGTAGATGCTGAGCGCCTTCGCCTCCCTCTCATTCAGCCTGAGAGTCAGCGACGTGGTCCTCTTTATCTTTTCCTCAGTGGAAGGTCCGCGTCTCAACAGAAAAGTGAATTTTATGCTAAAGTAGCTTACCCCTCCATTCCATGAGGCAATGGAAAATGCTACTTATCAACAATAAAAAAACAGGCCAGCCTCAATGAGCTGACCTGCTTTATGTTAGCTTATTAATAAGTCTTACAGCCTGTTCAGGGCATTCAGGTCGGCAAACGCCTCCTTAAGCCTTGCAATGAAGGTCTCCTGACCTTTGCGGAGCCATACCCTCGGATCATAGTACTTCTTGTTCGGCTTATCATCTCCCTCGGGATTGCCTATCTGGCCCTGCAGGTAGCCCTTCTTCGCCTCATAGTAATTCTTTACACCGTCCCAGAATGCCCACTGCATGTCAGTGTCAATATTCATCTTGATGGCGCCGTACTTAATTGCCTCGGCAATAAGATGCTTCTCCGAACCGGAGCCGCCGTGGAATACGAAATTCACCGGGTTGGGGCCGGTCTTGAACTTCTTCTGAATATACTCCTGCGAATTCCTGAGTATCTCGGGCCTGAGCGTCACGTTGCCCGGTTTGTACACACCGTGAACATTACCGAATGACGCGGCAATCGTAAAGTTGGGTGAAACCTTCAGCAGTTCCTCGTATGCATAGGCCACATCCTCAGGCTGGGTATAAAGCTTCGAGCTGTGTACACCCGTGTTGTCAACGCCATCTTCCTCTCCGCCGGTAACACCTAGTTCGATCTCAAGAGTCATTCCCATCTTGTCCATCCTCTCGAGATACTTCTTGCATGTTTCGATATTTTCCTTCAGTGACTCCTCTGACAGGTCAAGCATGTGAGAGCTGAAAAGCGGTTTGCCGTTCGTTTCATAAAATTCCTCACCTGCATCAAGCAGAGCGTCGATCCAGGGAAGGAGCTTGCGGGCGGCATGGTCAGTATGAAGTATGACCGGCACACCGTAATACTCGGCTACGTTGTGAACGTGAAGAGCGCCAGATATACCCCCGGCGATTGCCCCGGTGTGGTTTTCCTTCGTCAGGCCCTGGCCTGCAAAGAAGTGTGCACCGCCATTGGAAAACTGGATGATAACCGGTGATTTTACCTCACGGGCAGTCTCAAGAACTGCATTGACGGAATCGGTCCCGACTACATTCACGGCCGGAATTGCAAAATCATTTTTGTTGGCATGGTCAAACAGCTTCTTAACATCATCGCCGCTGATCACACCCGGCTCAAGATTTAATCCCTTGTTACTCATTATCTTGTGAATTTGATTAATACTTTGTTTTCAGGCAGCGCAAAGATATATAAAATTGAGCTGACACTGTCATCTGCCGCGTGCAACATCATAATATCTTTGGAGTCTTTAAAATACTGATCAATTTCCTATCTTCGTACACTTAATAATGCTGTCATTAAAACTATGAAAAGAAAGACTCTTTGCCTGGGCTTCATTCTGCTTCTGGGTCCGCTTGCACTGTTTTCCCAGCAGAAGGAATGGACGCTGGAAGAGTGTATTGCACATGCTCTTCAGAACAACATCAGCATAAAGCAACAGGAGATCATGACGGATTACCAGGTGGCGGCGCTGGAGCAGTCAAAGCTGAAGCTGCTTCCTACCCTCAACGGCAGCGCCTCACATAACTATGCCTTTGGCCGTGCACTTGATGAAACTACCTACGAGTTCACTGAAAATGAAACCGTACAGTCGAACAACTTCTATGCCGGAAGCAATGTGACCCTGTTCGGAGGACTGGTGAATTACAATACAATCCGCAAGAATAAGGTCGAGGTCCTGGCCAGCGAACAGGAGCTGGAGCAGTTCCGTGACAATATCTCACTTAACATCGCACTGGCATACCTCCAGATACTCCTCAACCAGGAGCTTGTGACTGCCACCGAGTCACAGGTAGATCTCACTTACCAGCAGATAGACCGGACCCGCAAGATGGTTGATGCCGGCAGCCTTGCACGCGGAAACCTTCTCGAGATAGAGGCCCAGGCGGCACGGGAGGAATTGCAGCTGGTGAACATGCGCAACCAGCTCACCCTGTCACTCCTCAACCTCGCCCAGATGCTTGAACTTCAGAATACAGATGGTTTTGCAGTGGCAGTACCGGCAATAACAATCAGGGATGAGGCCGTTGACGGTAACCCAGCCGCCATCTACGCCATAGCGGAAAAAACCCGTCCGGAGATTCTGAGCGCCGAATACAAGCTTAAAAGTGCCGAATATGACCTCGCTATCGCCCAGGGCAACCGCAGCCCTCGGCTGACCCTCGGTGCCTCAATGTCAACAGGCTACTCCGATAAGAGACTCAGGCCGGTTACATTTGAAAAATACCCCTTCGGGGAACAGCTTTCTGACAACCTGAACTACGGTCTCGGATTCTCCCTGAACATTCCCATTTTCAACGGCTGGCAGGTAAATACCGGCATCAAGAATTCCAGACTCGGAATCGAGAACTCTCAATATGCCCTTGAAAATACCAGGAAACAGCTTTATAAAAATATCCAGCAGGCTTACACTGACGCCAACGGGGCACTCAAGAAATACAATGCCAGCCAGAAGGCAGTCACTTCAATGGAAGAGGCGTTCCGCTATGCCGAACAGAAGCTCGGCGTGGGAATGGTAACCGCGGTGGAGTACAACCAGTCGAAGACCCAGCTCCTCAGCGCCCAGAGCGAATTGTCACAGGCAAAATACGAGTATGTCTTCAAAACCAAAGTCCTCGATTTTTATAAAGGAATTCCCCTGACTCTCGAACACATTACGATCCTTGCCAAATAATTCCAGAAAATATTCAACCGATGAAAAATAACAGACTTCTTAAAATCCTCGCCGCTGCCGTTGTACTGCTCCTCATATTTGCCATTGTGGGCAAGAAGGCCGGCTGGTTCGGCAAAGAGATTACAATCAAGGTTGCCACCGAAAAGGTGGGTGTCAATCCAATCATCGAGGCCGTGACAGCCAATGGCAAAATACAGCCTGAGACCGAAGTCAAGATCAGCCCCGACGTCTCCGGCGAGATCGTCGAACTCCATGTCAAGGAAGGTGATTTCGTACAAAAGGGAACCCTGCTTTTCAAGATAAAGCCCGAAATCTATATCTCCTCGCGTGACCGTGCGGCCGCCACGCTCAACTCGACAAAATCACGCCTGGCACAGGTGGAAGCCCAGATGATCCAGGCCGAGCTGGCATTCAACAGAAGCAAAAAGCTGTTCGAGGAAAACACAATTTCGAAAGCCGATTTCGAGCAGGCTGAATCACAGTACAAGGTGGCCAAAGCCGAGATGGAGAGCGCCCAGTTCTCCGTAAAAAGCTCCGAGGCATCACTCAAGGAAGCCAATGAGAACCTGATCAAGACCACGGTCTATTCACCCATGACAGGCACCATTTCGAGCCTGCTTGTGGAACAGGGGGAGAGGGTCGTGGGAGCCAACATGATGACAGGTACAGAAGTTCTTCGCGTTGCAGACCTTAACCGTATGGAAGTTGTAGTTGATGTCAATGAGAATGATATTATCAGGGTGAAGCTTGGAGATACTGCCATTGTAGAGGTTGATGCCTATCTTGACCGTGACTTCAAAGGGATTGTAACCGAAATCGCCAACTCTGCTAACACCCTCGGAACCACCTCTGACCAGGTGACCAACTTCAAGGTCAGGATCCTCATCCTTAAGGAATCATATGATGACCTGATATCTGAAAAGAACCCCAGTCCATTCAGGCCCGGCATGTCAGCGTCAGTTGATATTTATACCAGCAGCAAGGCTGATGTGATGACCGTGCCAATCCAGGCCGTTACAACACGTACTGACACAACAATTACAGATCCTGCCGCCAAGAATGACATCCGCACCCTTGTATTCGTCTCAGACGGAACCTATGCGCTGGCGCGCGACGTTACGACGGGCATCCAGGACAATGTCAACATAGAGATCCTGAGCGGCCTCACCGGGGAGGAGGAAGTTATAGTGCAGCCTTTCAGCGCCATCTCGAAGAAACTCTCTGATTCAACCCGCATCGAGGTTGTGGACAAGGAGTCACTCTTCAGCACAGAAAAGACGAAGAAGAAATGATTCTCTGCATCGAGACAGCCACAACCGTCTGTTCCGCCGCCCTGTGCGACGAGAACGGGGTTCACGGAGTTGCAGGGGCTCCGCCAGGCATGTCTCATGCCGCACAGCTCACAATCATTATTCATGAACTCATGAAAGATAACCGCATCACGGCAACAGACCTTGATGCGGTTGCTGTAAGCAAGGGACCCGGGTCATACACCGGGCTCAGGATTGGTGTCTCAGCCGCAAAGGGTATTGCATACGGCGCCGGCATACCACTCATAGCGATAAATACCCTGGAAGCGATGTGCAGCGGCTTCATCAGCCTTTACCCTGAAGACCTCAAGCCCGGAACGCTTCTATGCCCTATGATCGATGCCCGCCGAATGGAAGTCTACAATTCAATCTTCACAGCCGACGGAAAACAGGTAAGGGAAACAGCAGCAACAATTATAGATAAGGACTCCTTCAGTGATTTTCTGACCGGGAACCGGGTAATCTTCTTCGGGAACGGAGCCGAAAAATGCCGCGGAACAATAACACACCCCGGCGCCCTCTTCAGGGAAGGATTCATCCTCTCGGCATCATATTTGCACATCCCCTCGGTAAATGCCATGAGGAACAGGCAATTTGAGGATGTGGCATACTTTGAACCCTATTACCTCAAGGAGTTCATTGCCACCGTCCCGAAAAACCTCTTCCCCGACAAACCTTTATGAGGAATGAGATACAGATTTATCACGGTTCTGATACTGATAACTGCAACCCTGCAATTGCTTGACGCTCAGAAGCAGCCTTATCTTCCGGGTGAAAAAGTAACCTATCAGATAAGATACGGCGTTGTGGGAAGCGGCCAGGCCACACTCGAGATCAGGGATTCGTTCTACAACGGCAAGCCGGTCTGGCACGCACGGGTGACAGGCCAGACAACAGGTCTTGCCGATGCACTCTACAAGGTCAGGGACGTCTATGAAAGCTACATAAACCCGGAAACCGACCTGCCGGTTTTTACAATAAGAAATATCCAGGAAGGGCGTTACCGGAAATACAACGAGGTCGGATTCGACCACGAAGCAAGAAGTGACTCCACCCTTCTGGTCAGCGACCTCACGGGCAACCATTCCGGGCCGAAAGGACTGCTTGACATTGTCTCATGCTTCTATTGGTTCAGGAAATATTACCTCGCCTCCGGAAAAGAACTTGTCCCCGGCGAAACATATAAGATGATGACATGGTTTGCAGACGAATTATATCCTATAATACTGAGATACAAGGGTAAAGAGACAATCAGGATAAAAGGGAACCGGATCGAATGTTACCGTTTTCACCCGGTGACAGAGGTGGGAAGGGTCTTCAAAACCGAGGAGGATATGGCCATGTGGTTCACAGCCGATGAAAATTTTTTACCGGTTAAGATCCGATTTGATATCTTTGTGGGGTCATTTTACGTGGATATGACAAGTTATGAAGGGCTTAGAGCGCCCCTCAGATTTATTGACTAACTAATATGAATTGTTTTTCTTTATGGCTACAACAGCAGATTTCAGAAACGGGATGGTAATAGAATACAACAATGACCTTTATACCATCGTTCAGTTCCAGCACGTAAAACCGGGAAAGGGACCAGCCTTCGTACGCACGAAACTCAAGAACGTGACAACCGGAAAAGTGCTTGAAAATACTTTCAACTCCGGGGTGAAGGTCAATGTGGCGAGAGTGGAACGGAGACCTCACCAGTTTCTGTACAGTGATGATATGGGCTATCACATGATGCACATCGAAACATTCGAGCAGATAACAGTTCCCGATTCGATGATTGAAAACAGTGATCTCCTCAAGGAGGGTGATACTGTTGAGGTAGTGGTGCATGCCGATACTGAGAATGTGCTCCTTGTTGATCTTCCCGTCAACGTTGTGATGGAGGTAACCTATTCGGAGCCTGGTCTCCGCGGCGACACCGCAACCAACACCCTGAAGCCGGCAACAATAGAAACCGGATCCACAATTATGGTGCCCCTGTTTGTCAATACCGGCGACAGGATACGCATTGACACGCGTGACCGCTCATACATAGAGAGAGTAAAGGGCTGACGTGGAGATGAGTGAAGGCAGGCTCCCGAAAGACAGGCTCAGGATGTCGAAATTCAAACTCGACGCCCTGCTTGACATAACTCTCTCGATCAACGCAAATCTGCCTACGCCTGAGCTCCTCAGAAAATATGAATCGATCCTCCGCGATGAGCTGGGTATCGGCAAAATTCTCCTTTTCAAATACGGCGAGGTATGGGAACCCCTGCTCAATTCCGGCTTCCCCGAATCACTGAAAGAGTCCGTTGACGTTGAGAATGACCTCCTCTGCTTCCGGGAGATCCAGACCGAGGTTTCGCAAAAGCACTTCAGGGCCGTTGAATTCATAATTCCCGTCCTCCATAACAACGAACCATCCGCGTACGTCCTTATCGGTGATATCGACGAGGAAGGCGAAGGGATGAGCCCCCTGATCAAACACCTCCACTTCATTCAAACAATTTCAGGCATCATAGTCGTCGCAATTGAGAACCAGCGTCTCTTCAGGGAAAGCCTGAGGCAGGAGGCCCTGCGACGCGAGCTGGAACTTGCGGCCAGGATGCAGATGATGCTTATCCCTGACAACACCAGGCTGCCTTCCGACAACCTGATCAGGGCCAAGGGATTCTACTATCCTCATTATGAGGTCGGTGGCGATTATTACGACTTCATGCAACTGTCTGACAACATTGCAGGTTTCTGTATTGCCGATGTATCGGGTAAGGGGATGTCAGCCGCACTGCTGATGTCGAACTTCCAGGCGAGCCTGCGAGCCCTCTTTACCGCGGGGGCCAATCTCGAAGAACTGATCAGGACACTCAACACCCTGGTGGTCACCAACTCTGCAGGAGAACGGTTCATCACCCTTTTCATTGCAAGGTACAACACCCAAACCCGGGAGCTGGAATATGTAAATGCGGCACACAACCCCCCTGTCATTATAAATACCCGCACCGGACAGTCATCTCTTCTCAGTCAGTCCTGCGTAGGAGTGGGAATGCTTGACGAGATACCCCGTGTGAAAACAGAAATCCTGACTCTCAGGGATCCAATGAAGATCATATGTTATACCGACGGCCTCTCCGAGTTGAAGGACGAAGCAGGCAGGGACTACGGGATAGCTCCGCTCGTGAAGCATTTCCCGAACCGGAAGCCGCTTTCAGAGAATATTGATTCGCTTATAAGGGATATAGATATCAGCAGCAATAACCAGCGGCTCTTCGATGATGTCTCTATACTTGCAGTAGAGATCCCCTGATCTTCTTCAAACGATTGTTCCGCCGGGAACCTTAACGGCAGCGTCATCCGGATTGCATTCACTCCCGGTTGCGCGGGTTGTATTTTTCGCTTCAAGGTCCATCGCCACGATCATGGCAATGAATCCCCACCACAGGGCTGCTATCTTGTCACTGTCAAGAAAGCTGTTCATCACCCCGTGAATGGCATAGGTTACCAGGCCGGTCACCACCGCCAGGGCGAAGTAACCTCTCTCCCCTCTTCCCCGGTTGTACCAGACCTTTATCCCGGTGATCACGGCGCCAAGTGTCAGTGCCAGGAATAAAAGCGCCCCCGGCCAGCCTGATTCGCTCAATGCCCCGAGATATTCGCTGTGGGCATTCCCTGCGTCACCGAAATCAGTACTGATCACAGTCTTTTCCGATGCTTTCTGGAAGGGAGCATACTGAAACTGGTAAGTTCCCGGGCCCCATCCGGTATTTGGTCTCTCTGCAAACATCCTCAGAGCGCACTTCCACCTGTTGATCCGTTCAAGGTTTGACTGGTCCGTGGTAATATTTGATGCCGACCTGAGATGCTGACCCAGATCAGCTGATGAGTCCTGCGTGGTGCTGTCCATCTTCTGCCAGATCCAGCCGGCAGAAAGTGCCAATGCAATAATGAACATCACGGCTGAAACAGACAGCATCCTCAAAGGCATTCTGATCCACAAAATCAGGGCCAGTACCAATGCGGCAATGAGACTAACCCATGCTGCGCGGCTGTATGAAAGGATGAAGCCCGTCATGAAGAGCAGCATAAGTGCGGCCAGGAAAATCCGTCGCCACAGGCTTCCCCTGTAACTGAACATAACTGCCAGAGGGGGGAGAAGAAACGCCATAGAGGCTCCGAAGGAGGTATGGTCCTTGTAGAACGGGTAACAGGCTGAATGGGCGAATTGCTGGTTGAACAGACCCGCACCCTTTACCCTGACTATAAAATATACAACCACTATAGCCAGACCGGCAGCGTAGGCTGATATGTATCTCATCCTGAAAGGCTCATCATATGCCAGGCGGGCTGCCACAAGGTAAAAGCCTGCCGTAAACCAGAGCCGGTAAGCCAGGGTCTTGAATGACACTCCGGGCATTGCAGATGTCAGGGCTGTTATGAAGGTCCACAACAGGTACAGGCCAAGCAGCCAGGTCATCGGATGCCTGAGCAGCTCTTTTGGAAATCCGCGTGTAACTATGAGTCTGAACAGGGTTATCAGCAGCACAAGGGCGAGCACCGGCTCTGTGGGGACTGACAGGTCAAATCCGGTGCTTCCCGTCAGATAGCTGAGCTGGAGTGAAAGGGGTACCAGGAATATTGCAAGAAGAAGGAGGCGCTCCAGTGACAGCAGCGCCAGCAGCAGTATGGCAAGAACTGCCGGAATGACAAGTATCAGCAATTCATTGCCTGTCATCGGAACGCTGGAGCTTCACCCCCTCGGCTATGAACAGGACAAGGGCCAGCAGCAACAATACGGAGGCAGTCGACAACAATACAATGATGCTGCGCCTCGGAAATACTTTCTTTTCGGCCACCACTGCCCTGTCAACAACAAGGGTGTATGGAAGGGTCTGGCGGCTCAGTGCCTGGGCCTCAAGAAAACGGCCGCGCATCAACCCGAGGTAATCGTTTTCAGTCTCGAGGGTTGAGTATATCCTAAGTGCCGCAGCGCCGCTCAGGCTCGTCAGGGTGTCTTCATACTGCCTCACCAGGCGGTCCTGAACATTATAAAGACGGTTTATCTCGTCAAGCATTACGGTTGCAGCACTGCGCTGAAGGTTATTGAAGATCGTGTCAGCCCTGGCTGCCATGTCATTTGCCATGTCACAGGCATAAACCCTGTCGTGGTCACGGACGCGTATCTCAACCGACCCGTAGTTTGTGCGGTTACAATGCAGATATTTGTCCATCTTCTCTGCCATGACTGTATTGGGGTATCTTTCACCAGGCTTGATATTGTAATGCCGGGCCAGGTCATATTTCTCCTTCAGGTAATCCCTGACCTGTTCGCTGTTGATCACCTGGATGAGCTTCTCTGTGGCATCATCGTCGCCGAAAAGAGCAGTGCGTGATGCGGTCTCACCAAGCAGTGATGTGGCCTCGGCAATGTTCGACGAGGGGTAAAGAATAACTGTCGATTCGTACAACGGCTTGATCAGCAGTGATATCACGGCTGACAGCAGGGCAGCGGCGATGCCGGCTGTCACAAACTTACGGAAATGCCTGATGAAGAAGTTCAACAGGTCAAATGAATCGTGCCTGAATTCCGCCCTGACATTGTCCTTCATAAGGTTACCTGATTATTATGTGGTTAATTTACCGTCAATCAGTTCTCTTTTGCCCTGATCAGGAAGTAACTCTTCTTTCCTTTCTGGAGGAGGAGGTACTTGTGATTGAGAAGATGATCGCGGGTGACGATCATTTCGGTGTTTTCGACTTTGCCCTTGTTAAGGCTCACGCCTCCTCCCTGGATGAGGCGGCGGAACTCGCCCTTCGATTCGGTTATCGCGGTATGCACGGCACAGAGGTCGGCAAGGGTTACTCCTGCGTCGAGCAGACCGGCACTGATATCGAACATCGGGACTCCCTCGAATACTGCAAGAAATGTGTTTTCATCCATTTTTCTGAGCTGTTCCGTGGTCCCTTTACCGAAGAGGATTTGTGAAGCTTCCACTGCAGCCTCGTAATCATCCCTGGAATGAGCCATTACTGTAACCTCTTCGGCCAGCCGTTTCTGAAGAATTCGCAGGTGCGGCTCCGCCTGGTGGGCTTTTACGAGTTCATTTATTTCGCCCTGCGGCAGCATCGTAAAAATCTTTATGAATTTTTCCGCATCGGCATCAGCCACGTTGAGCCAGAACTGGTAAAACTGGTAAGGGGTTGTCCTCGCCGGGTCAAGCCATACATTGCCTGTTTCCGTTTTTCCGAACTTCTGGCCGTCACTCTTTGTGATAAGGGGGCAGGTCATGGCATAAGCTTCTCCTCCGGCCTTGCGCCTTATCAGCTCAGTACCTGTGACAATGTTTCCCCACTGGTCAGATCCGCCCATCTGCAGCTGGCAGCCATGGTTCGTAAACAGGAAAAGATAATCGGTTCCCTGCACCAGCTGGTATGAAAACTCGGTAAATGACATTCCCTGGCCGGTCTCGGAGTCAAGCCTCTTTTTCACCGAGTCCTTGGCCATCATGTAGTTGACGGTGATGTGTTTGCCAATCTCACGGATGAAGCCGAGGAACGAGTACTCCTTCATCCAGTCATAGTTGTTCACCATCAATGCCCTGTTCGGTGCGTCTGAATTGAAGTCGAGGAATTTTTCGAACTGTTTCTTCAGGCACTCCTGGTTATGCCGCAGAGTCTGCTCATCAAGCAGGTTTCGCTCCTCCGATTTGCCAGAGGGGTCACCTATCATTCCGGTGGCGCCTCCTATGAGCACTATGGGAGTGTGGCCGGCATTCTGAAAGTGCTTGAGCATCATCACGCCCACCAGGTGGCCGATATGCAGGGAATCTGCCGTAGGGTCAAAACCGACATAAGCCGAGGTCTTCGCCTTCAACAGAAACTCCTCCGTGCCGGGCATGATGTCATGTATCATCCCTCTCCACCTCAGCTCTTCAACAAAGTTCATCATCAGCGTTTTGAATTTAGGTGTCGCAAAGATATCAAAACCGCTCAGATGGTGACATCACCCTTTTCCTTTTTGTGGCGGTTGAAGCTGTCAATCAGGTCACCTCCCTCGATCACAGGGAAAATTGACGGTACGAGGTCAGCAATGGGATTATAGAAGAATGAATTGTTTATTGTTGCTGACGGAAGGAAATGTTTCTTCTCGTCAATTGTATTGAGGAAAACGAAAACAACGCTGAGTATTAGCGCAGTCTTCAGCACACCGAAGACGGCTCCGAGCGTCTTGTTGACGAAGCCCAGCGAAATGGCCTTCATTACCGAGTCAAGAATCTTTCCGATCAGATAAACCGCCGTGACAATAACGATGAATGTGACTGCAAAGGAGATCACTCCCGTCCATGACGAGGTCATGTCAAACCATCCGGCCAGCTTGTCTGCCGTCCACCATGAAAAATGAATGGCGCCCCATATCCCCAGAACCAGCGCCGCCAGCTCGGCAATCTCTATAATCAGCCCGTCAATGAATCCCTGTATAAGGCCAAATACAAGCAGGGCAATTATAACAAAGTCGATCCAGTTCATTTTATTTGAGTTTGAGCTGATGAAGGTAAGAAATTGAGAGGCAATAGGCAAGAGGCAATAGACAGTAGTCTGTTACGGCAGCAGTCAGGAACCGGAAACGGAAAATTGAACATCCGGAAAAACGCAGGGTGAATTCTGAAACGGCAAATCGCTATATTTGATAGGCAAATCATTCCATATCATGAATCCCGTTCTCAGTATCATTCTTATGAGCATCGGCAGCATGTGCGCCGCCAGCTTTTATGTCCCGATAAGAAAGGTAAGGGGCTGGTCGTGGGAATCATACTGGATCGTGCAGGGATTGTTCTCATGGATAATCGTACCGCTGCTGTTTGCATGGATCACTGTGCCTGCAGGCACCCTGGGGACCATCATCAGCCAGGCCCCGGCCTCATCGAAATGGCTGGCCGTCTTTTACGGAGCTCTGTGGGGTATAGGCGGGCTGACCTTCGGACTGAGCATGAGATACCTGGGAGTGGCCCTCGGGCAATCAGTGGCACTGGGCCTCTGCGCTGCAATAGGTGCCCTCATTCCCCCGGTGATCAGCGGACAGAACCTTTTCGCTGACAGGTCAGGAATACTGATGCTCACAGGAGTATCTGTAAGTATTGCAGGCATAGCAATAATCGGATTTGCCGCAAGCCTTAAGAACAGAAACCTGTCAGAACAGGAGCGGAAAGCTGCTGTAAAGGATTTCGCACTGAAAAAGGGAATATTGATTGCAATCCTGTCAGGGGTAATGAGCGCATGCTTCAACTTTGGCCTCACTGCCGGACAGCCTCTCAGGGAAGCAGCCGTCAGCCATGGCGCAAACCCGCTCTTTGCCAAAAACCCGGTGATAATGTTCGTCACCCTCGGTGGATTTTTTACCAACCTGGTTTATTGCCTGTTCCTGAACATCAGGAACAAAACCTACAAAGATTATCTCTCGGTGCCTTCCGCAGTGCTGTTAAGAAACATCGCCTTCTCGGCGGCAGGAGGAACACTCTGGTATATGCAGTTTTTCTTTATGGGAATGGGGGAAAGCATGCTCCCGACGTCGATGGTGGCATTCGCATGGAGTATTCTGATGTCGATGAACATTGCATTCAGCAACATATGGGGTATCATACTGAAAGAGTGGAAGGGAGCCGACAGGAAGACCGTGTCCGTCCTTGTCGCCGGGATTCTCATACTTGTGCTATCGACATTTGTAATTAAATTGTAAAAGGATAAATCTTTTACCGGAGATGAAAAAAGAGAAGGTCCTGCAGGCATACGATTATGCCCGCGAACAGTACGAAGCCCTCGGGATCGATACAGAGGAGGCCTTGGGCAGGCTTGACAAAATCAAAATCAGCCTTCACTGCTGGCAGACCGATGATGTCGGGGGGTTCGAGACACCCGATGCAACACTTTCGGGCGGCGGAATACAGGCAACCGGCAATTATCCGGGTAAAGCACGTACCGTCAGCCATCTGAAACAGGATATTGAAAAGGTGATGAGCCTTCTGCCCGGGCGGCAGAGACTCAGCCTGCATGCAATTTACGGAGAGTTCGGCGGCAGGAAGACTGACCGTGACAGCATCACTCCTGAACACTTTCAGGGATGGATAGACTGGGCAAAGAGCCAGGGGATCGGTCTCGACTTCAATCCCACCTTCTTCTCCCACCCCCGGGCGGAGGATGGCTTCACCCTTGCGGGAAAGAATGAAATGAACCGCAGGTTCTGGATCGAACACGGGAAACGATGCAGGAAAATAGCCGCGGAAATGGGAAGACAGCTTGGCACGCCGTGCGTAAACAACCTCTGGATCCCTGACGGCTCAAAGGACATCCCTGTTGACCGCTATGCACACCGCGCCCTGCTTAAAGAGTCACTTGATGAAATATTCAGTGAGGAATTTCCGGCAGAATACCTCCGTGATTCACTCGAAAGCAAGCTTTTTGGCATAGGATCGGAATCAATGGTGGTTGGCTCGGCTGAGTTCTATACGGGCTACGCAATAAAAAACAACAAGCTGATCACTCTTGACAACGGTCACTATCACCCAACAGAGCAGGTAGGAGACAAAATCTCCTCCCTCCTGCTTTATGTCAATGAACTGATGCTGCATTTGACACGCGGAGTGCGGTGGGACAGTGACCATGTTGTAATCTTCAACGAGGAGATCCAGCTTATCGCCCAGGAAATTGTCCGCTGCAATGCACTGGACAGAGTTCATGTGGGACTCGATTACTTCGATGCAGGCATGAACCGGATCGGCGCCTATGTCACCGGTACCCGGGCTGCTCAGCTGGCCTTCCTTTACGCACTGCTCGAACCCACTGAGACACTCAGGGAATACGAGGAGTCGGGCAGAACCTTCGAACGCCTGGCACTGATGGAGGTTATGAAGACAAAACCGCTCGGAGCAGTATATGACTACTACTGCCTGACCGCCGATGTTCCTGTTGCTGAAAATTATATTGCTGAAATACAGCAGTATGAAAAGGAAGTGCTGCTAAAACGAAGCTGAATAATCCTGCATTATGGATGTAATTGCAATTTTCGATATAGGAAAGACAAACAAGAAATTCCTGCTGTTCGACCTCACGCTTAACCTGGTTTATCACGAAGAAAAGCTGTTTGAGGAAATACGTGATGACGACGGTTTTGAATGCGATGACATCGAGGGGATTGTCTCCTGGATGAAATCACGGCTTACTGACATAATAAAGTCGGAAGATTACCAGGTAATTGCATTGAACTTCACCTCTTACGGTGCAAGCCTGGTGCATCTTGACAATGCGGGCAATATGGTAACCCCTCTCTACAATTACCTGAAACCCATGCCTGAAGGGCTCACTGAAGAGTTTCACCAGGCCTGGGGCGGAGTTGAGGAGTTTTGCCGTATTACCGCATCACCTGCCCTTGGCATGCTCAACTCGGGGATGCAAATGCTCTGGCTGAAAAAAACGAAACCCGCTGTATTCGCACGTATCAGCACCACCCTCCATCTGCCACAGTACCTCAGCTGGATTTTTACCGGCAGGAAGGAATCGGAATACACATCACTGGGTTGCCATACAGCCATGTGGGATTTCGATGCAATGCACTATCACCCCTGGCTGAAGGCTGAAAAAATCAAGCTTCCGGAGCCGGTCCTGCCATCCGGTGTTTTCGATGTCAGCATTGAAGGAAAGACTGTAAGAACCGGTATCGGCATCCATGACAGCTCTGCCTCGCTGGTGCCGTACCTGAAGACCACAGACAGACCATTTATCCTGGTCTCCACAGGCACATGGTGCATCTTCATGAATCCGTTCAACAGTGAACCTCTGACAGCGGACCAGCTGCGCAGCGACACCCTCTGCTACATGACAATCGACAGTCAGCAGGTCAAAGCCTCGCGTATTTTCCTCGGGCATATCCATGATATGAACGTCGCCAGGCTTGATGACCACTTCGGGGTCACCGGCGAGTTGTACAAAACAATAAAGATCAAGAGCAAAAAGATCGGAAAGCTTCTTGCTTCAAGGCATGGACGTATCTTCTTCCGTCACGGTATACCTCCCGGTTACGTCGATGATCAGGCTGACCTCTCTCATTTCCTTACATATGCCGATGCCTATCACCAGATGATTTGTGACCTCGTGGATGTCTGCATTGAATCATGGAAACTTATAATACCCGCCGACGATAAGACAGAGATAGTCTACGTTACCGGCGGTTTTGCACGGAATGACACATTTGTCCGGATCCTGGCTGCCCGGCTCCCCGATAAAAGGGTCTATGCCAGCCAGCTGGAAAATTCAACTGCACTCGGCGCAGCCATTGCTATATACGAGAATGCGGTTGGCAGGAGTCTTCCGCCTGTATACCTGGGACTAAAAGCAATTATTGAAAATGACTGACCTATGAAAATGAAACCCGTTCTTGCACTTGCATTCCTTATGCTATGCCTGGCCCTTACGGCACAGGTTGAAGTAACAGGTCTGCTCACTGAAAACATGACCGAACCGGTTGGCATCGATGCTGCCCGCCCGCGATTCTCCTGGCAGCTTCTCTCTGACAAAAGGAATACATTGCAGACAGCATATGAACTCAGGGTATCCGAAGGGACAAAAACCGTCTGGAATTCCGGCATTGTAAATTCAGACCAGTCAGTTCATGTTCTTTATGCAGGAGAACCTCTCCGGTCAGGCAGGGATTACAACTGGCAGGTCAGGGTGTGGATTAACGGAGGAAAGAGGTCAGCGTGGAGCCCGATGGCAAAATTCCGGACCGGCATGCTCGACGGAAGCGGGTGGAAGGCAAAATGGATTGAGCCGGGCTATGCTGAAGATTCTGTGATGAGACCGAGTCCGATGATGAGAAAAGAGTTTACGGTTAAGGGGAAGATTATCCGGGCCACTGCATATATCACCGCACACGGTATTTACGAGGCAGAGCTCAACGGGAAGCGCATTGGAGATGCGTTCCTCACCCCTGGCTGGACCTCCTATGGCAAAAGGCTGCAATACCAGGCATATGATGTGACACCCATGCTCAGAAGCGGCAGAAACGCCGTCGGGGTGACCCTTGGCAGCGGATGGTACCGCGGTAATATAGGGTTCAGAAACAGCGTCAATTTTTACGGCAGCGATATTGCCCTGTTATGCCAGATTGACATAGCCTTTGCAGATGGTTCAACTGAAACAATAATCTCAGACGGCTCATGGAAATCATCCACCGGGGCCATACGCTACTCCGAAATCTATCACGGGGAGATCCGTGACGCCAGGCTTGAGAAACAGGGATGGACGCTCCCCGGTTACGATGACACCGGCTGGGACGGGGTGAAAGTAACCATGCATGACATGGATATACTCATAGCTACACAAAATGAACCGGTGAAAAAGCATGAGACCTTCAATCCCGTCAGGATAATGCAGACCCCTGCCGGTGACCAGGTAATCGACTTCGGCCAGAACCTGGTCGGGTGGGTCCGTATGAGGGTGCAGGGAAATGCCGGCGACAGTGTGATCCTTTCACATGCCGAAGTGCTTGACCGGGATGGAAACTTCTATACCGCCAACCTGCGTTCGGCCAGGGCCCGGGATATATATGTCCTGCGAGGCGGCGGGGAGGAGTTCTTCGAACCCCGTTTTACATGGCACGGATTCAGGTACCTGAAGGTTGAAGGCTACCCAGGCAAGCTCAGACCTGAAAACTTCACGGCAATTGCTCTCTACTCGGCCATGAAACCGACAGGTTCGTTCTTAACATCTGACAGCCTGATAAACCGGTTGCAGCACAATATCCAGTGGGGCCAGAAGGGCAACTTCCTGGATGTGCCCACCGACTGCCCGCAGCGCGACGAGAGGCTGGGATGGACAGGTGATGCCCAGGCTTTCTCGCGCACCGCAGCCTTCAACATGAATGTCAACAGCTTCTTTGCCAAATGGATGAAGGACCTTGAAGCAGACCAGGTTGAAGGCAAGGTACCTTACGTGGTGCCCAATATACTGGGATCCGGATCGGTAAACAGTACCGGCTGGGCCGATGTGGCAACAATAGCCCCGTGGAACATGTACCTGGTCTATGGCGACCGACAGCTGCTGGAACAGCAGTACGGCTCAATGAAAGCATACGTAGAGAGTATCAGGAAAACAGCAAAGGATGACCTGTGGAATTCGGGCTTCCATTACGGCGACTGGCTCTTCTACAGGCCTGACGATGACAACAGCGGGATGGCTGCAGTGACTGACCGGTACCTTATAGCCCAGTGCTTCTACGCCAACTCGGTGCATTTGCTTATAAAAGCTGCAAATGTTCTGGGAATGACAGATGATGCTGCCTCTTACACTCAACTGCTGGGGCGGATCAAGGATGCATTCATGAAGGAATATGTGACACCAAACGGACGCCTTGTGTCGGGAACACAGACCGCATACGTTCTGGCGCTGAACTTCGACATGCTGCCCGCGGAGCTCAGGGAACAGGCTGCCAGCCGCCTCGCGGCAAATGTTAAAAGCTACGGACACCTGACCACGGGCTTCCTGGGTACCCCGTACCTCTGCCATGTACTGTCGCGCTTCGGTTATAATGACCTGGCCTATGACCTGTTGCTGAGGAAAAAGTATCCCTCCTGGCTTTATCCTGTCACAATGGGGGCAACAACAATCTGGGAAAGATGGGACGGCCAGAAGCCTGACGGAAGCTTCCAGACTCCCGGGATGAACTCATTTAATCATTACGCATACGGCGCCATTGGCGACTGGATGTACCGCGTAATGGCAGGACTTGATACAAGGGAAGAGGCACCGGGATATAAAAACAGCGTCATAAAACCTCATATCGGAGGAGGATTCACATATGTCTCGGCAAGCCTCGAAACCTATTACGGCTTACTTGCCTGCTCATGGAAAGTAAACGGAAAGAATCTCGCAATGGAAGTCGTAATTCCTGTCAATACTACTGCAACTGTTCATATCCCGGCCAATGATCCGGGTGAGATACTCGAAGGAGGCCTGCCCCTCACACAGGTAAAGGAAATTCAGGTCAACGGCGCTGAGGATGGATTCGTGGTTGTGAAACTCGGATCAGGAAGATACAGGTTTGAGCGGAAATGATGATTATTGTAACCGGAAATCAGATACTTAAATACATACCATTAACATGAACATTAAACTCTTCACTTCGAAAGTCACTCTGCTGGCAGCATTTGCGGTCTTGATTGCAGCATGCGGCAGGAAGACCGGCAACGAACAGCTGAACATCAGCTATGAGAAATTCACAATGCCGAACGGCTTACAGGTGGTCCTTCACCAGGATCACTCTGACCCGGTAATTTCCTATGCAATAATGTACCACGTGGGCTCCAGCAGGGAGACTCCGGGTAAAACAGGCTTCGCACATCTCTTTGAGCACCTCCTCTTCAGCGGCTCGGAGAATGTTCCGAACGGGGTATTCGACAAGGTCATCGAAAATGCCGGAGGTTCGAACAACGGATTTACAAGCCGTGACGTCACTGCCTATTTCGAAAGCTTCCCGAAAAATGCACTCGAAAAAATCCTCTGGCTCGAGTCAGACAGGATGGGCTTTTTCATCAATTCGGTAACGCCAAGAAACCTTGCTATCCAGCAAAACGTTGTGCAGAATGAAAAAAGACAGGGCGAAGACAACTCACCATACGGCTTCACCAGTTACGTGATATCCAAGAACCTCTACCCTGAATCTCACCCCTACAGCTGGGAGGTTATCGGTGAAATGGAAGATCTCGCCAGCGCCACAGTTGATGATGTCAGGGGCTTCTATGAAAAATTCTACGGTCCGAACAATGCGACACTTGTGCTTGCAGGCGATTTCGACGCTGATTCAGTGAAGCTCCTGCTGGACAAGTACTTCGGCGAAATCAAATCGCGCGGCGAGGTGGCTGCCAGAACAGCTATGCCTGTCACTCTCACCGAATCAAAAAGACTTTATCACGAGGATAATTTCGCCAATGTGCCGGAGATCAACCTGGTATGGCCGGTTCCCGAGAACTACACGAAGGACTCCTACGCCCTGAGTTTCCTGTCAGAACTGCTTTCATCCGGTAAAAAGGCTCCGATGTACAAGGTTCTTGTGAAGGAAAAGCAGCTTACATCACGGGTGTCAGCCTACAACGGTGCCGAGGAACTGTCCGGAGAATTTACAATTTCTGTTACCGCGAATGAGGGAAAGACCCTTAAAGAGATAGAAGAAGCCATCAATGAGGCTTTTGCCCGTTTCGAAAGCGACGGTTTCACAGACAGGGAACTGGAGCGCATCAAGGCCACTATGGAAAAGAGCTTTTACCAGGGTCTGACAAGTGTGATGAACAAGGCAATCCAGATGGCATCATACAATACGATCCTGAATGACCCCGGATTCTTTGAGAAGGACATCGAAAACATCAGGGCGGTTACCCGTGACGATATTATGAGGGTATATGAAACCTACATCAAGGGCAGGCCGCATATCGTCACCAGCTTCGTACCGAAGGGACAGCCGGAGATGATGGCTGAGAATTCGGTTAAGGCGGCAGTCAGCGAAGAAGACATTACAAAAGCCAGCCAGGTGGCAATAGAAGATATAGCTGAAACACCCGTGGAGAAGACCGCTTCGGTAATTGACCGCACCGTGGAACCACCGGCAGGGCCGGAGCCCGAGGTGCGGGTACCTGAAGTCTGGAAGGCCACACTGAAGAACGGCATCAATGTATACGGCACTGAAAACAGGGAACTGCCACTGGTGAGCATGTCGGTTGTAATCGCCGGGGGAGCTCAGCAGGATGACATCTCGATGCCCGGAGTGGCTTCCATGGTTGCCGCTGTGCTGCCGCAGGGAACAAAAAACAAAACCCCTGAGGAACTGGAAGAGGAGACAGAGCTGCTCGGATCATCCATTTTCATGCGCGCCTCAGGTGAAGAAATAACTCTCAGCGCAAGCACACTGTCACGCAATTTCGGAAAGACCGTGTCACTCATGAAGGAGATCCTTCTTGAACCACGCTGGGATTCGGCGGAATTTGTGATGGCAAAAACCCGCACCCGCAATGGTCTTATTCAGTCACAGGCACGCCCGTCAAGTGTTGCATCAGAACAGTTCATGAAGATTGTATATGGGCCTGAGCATATAATGGGATATGACATGCGTGGCACCAGGGAGTCAGTTGAAATGATTACTCCGGATATACTCAAAGCATTCTATGACAGGAATTTCTCTCCTTCAGTAACATCGATCTACGTGGCAGGCAACGTATCAAAGGAAGAGGTGCTTGAAGCCCTGAAACCGCTTGAAGCTGAATGGCAGGCCAAAGAGGTTGCAGTCAAAAGCTATGAGGTGCCGGCTGGCCCTGAAAAGTCACAAATATATTTTGTTGATATTCCGGGCTCACGCCAGTCGGTTGTTTATGCCGGTTACCTTGCAATGACCCGGAATGACCCTGACTGGGTAAAGGCTGACTTTGCCAACTACCGGATGGGAGGCGCCTTTACAAGTATCCTGAACCAGATCCTCCGCGAACAGAAAGGCTTCACCTACGGGGCACGGAGCGGTTTCCGCGAGATGAAGAACCCTGCACCTTTCATAATCTCGACAAGCGTCAGGTCGGATGCCACCCTTGAGACAATGGAGATAATCAAAGGTGAGCTGGGGAAATACCGTGAAGGCATCAGCGGGGAAGAGCTTCAGTTCATAAAGAACAGCATGATAAGATCGAATGCCCTGCGTTTCGAAACGAATGAGGCGATGGCAGATATGCTTTCATACATCGGGAAATACGGTTTCAGTGATGACTGGGTCAAAAAGGAGGAGGATGTCATCAGAAACATGACTGTTGAAGACCATAAGGCCATCACTCAGAAATACTTCGATCCTGACAGGATGTATTACGTGGTTGTGGGTGATGCTGCAACCCAGATGAAGCAGCTGGAGAAGGTGGGTTTCGGAACACCGGTGCTGCTGGCAAGGTAAAGGAGTGCAGGTGATTGCAGCGGGTTTCCGCTGCAATCACCTTTACACTATTTCAATTTCTTTTTGTATTCAATCAGACTGAGCAGGTCACCGATCTGCTCTTTTCTTTTCATCTCCAGGGTGACGGGATACAGCGTCCCGAAAGGCTTTGCTTCCTTAAGGGTCTTCCTGACTTCGGGGTCGATATCAAGCTCCATGATGCCCTGGCAATGTCTTTCCAGAAAATAAAATCCGCTTTTGAAAAACCCGTCCCAGACTGACAGCCAGAATATGGTTTTCTTTTTGAAAACAACCTTGCAGAGCCATGCCTTGCCGTCGTTGTAGTATCTCCACTCCGGTGTCAGCCCCACCTCTCCGGCGGTGATTGTCTTCATCATGTCAACATATACATGATAACTGCCTCCAAGGGTACTCTTTAGCAACTCCTCTGACGGAGGAATTTCAGGGTCATTCAGTAATGGCTTGTCCATATAATTACGAATTTAATTGTTTTTCACCAACCCTCATGACCTCATCTGCGGCTGCCGTAACCGGGCAGGGTTCAGACCTCAAGGCCCAGCCTGGCGAGTTCCCCGCGCAACTGGTCCGGCGACCGGAAATGAATTGCATTGAATCCGAGCTCTGCTGCCGCATCGGCGTTGGGCCTGTTATCGTCAATGTAGACAGATTCTTCCGGATTGATGCTGTAGCGGTTGATCAGGACGCGGTAGATTGCATGGTCAGGTTTGAGCAGCTTCTCGTAACCGGAGACCACCAGGCCGTCGAACTCCTTCATGAAGTCATACCGGTTGTAAGCCACCGGGAAGGCTTCGTGTGACCAGTTTGAAAGGGCGTAGAGGGGCATTCCGGCCGATTTAAGCTTACGGAATATCTCCACCGTCCCTTTTATCTCCCCGTCGAGCATCTCCTCCCAGCGGCCGTAATAAAGGGCAATTTTGTCACTGTACTCCGGAAATTTCTCCTGAAGCTCGGCAGTGGCAACACTGAAAAGCTTGCCACCGTCCTGCTGCACGTTCCATTCATAGGTGCATACATTGGCAAGAAACCATTCCATTTCCGCTTCGCTGTCAAATACTTTTCTGAAAAGATGCCTTGGATTCCAGTCGATCAGGACCCCACCTATATCAAAGACTATGCTGCTGATTCTTCTCATTGTACATATTTTCGGCGCAATATTAGTCAAATTCCGGAGAGTGTAAAAGCCGGAAACTGAAGAGCCCTATCTTACCCTTATTGTTGCTGTTTCATTTTTCGGCATGCCTGATGCGCTCCGATAGCCGGCAATTATAATTATCTCGCCGCTCTTTCTGCCTGAGGGAATCTCCAGATGTGCCTCGCCCGAAAAACCGGTTCTTACTTCCATACCACGCAGAATTACCTTTCCTGACCGGGCCGAAGCAATGCTGTCCGCAGCAGCCTCCATCGTCTCTGCTCCCTCTCTGTTTGCTGCTTTATCTGATTCAATCGTTTTACCTGCATGTCCCGATGAGGTTCTCCCTGTCTTTGTCCATATTTCTATCACCCCGGTTGTGTTGAATCCTGTATATCTTTGAATATCTATGAATTCAGTTGAGACATTTATCCTTTCAATATCCAACGGATTCATATGTTCAATTACCCTTGGATCCTGACCCATCGCGATTCCGTCTATCACAATAAGTGCACCGTCCTGCCTGCCGTTTGTATCGGGTGCCACGCTTGTAAAGATTATCCGGTTGTCTGTCATCCTGAAAGGTTTGATCTGCTGTATCATGCTAAATACATCAGAAAATGAGGTGTTTGTGACGTGATTTCTGTCTGAGGCACCTGACGTTCCTTTATGTGAGCCGGGTTTTGTATGCACGGCAGATATTGTAATTAAAGCCTGCAAAGGCTCACCATTTTCATCTGCAGCTTTTACGGTTACTGTGATTGTCTCGTTACGGCCCACATCTGTCCTGTCAGCAGTCACCCCGATATGTTGTCCGGAGAGAGACACGGAAGTCAGTGTCATGATAGCCAGTAAAAGCAAAATTCTTTTATTTTCAGTCATTTATAATGTTCTTAAATTAATAATAATCTATCCGGTTGTGGTTTTCCATGCACTTATCTTTATTTCAGTTTCACCATCCCGCCTGCCGCAAGCGCCTTTGCTGCTTCGGCAGGAAGCTTCCAGTTATTGTCAAAACAACCCTGGGAAATTATATCGTCAGTAGTCTCTTTGAAGAGGATGAAATCCTGGTATTTTTTCAGGAATTCCACCTTTGTTCCGCTGAAGGCATAGCCTCTCTGGGTCCCGGCATTTTTAGGGGGCGTCCACCAGGGCAGGCCCGAGTTGATGAGTATGTAATGCCTGTTCATCGGGAAGATATAGACGAGGCCGTAATTATCCGCCTTCGGATCAAGATGCATAGGAAGCTTGTCTGCAAATTTCTCAATAACTGAATTTGTCTCCCGGGTTCCGAACAGGATGAGGTCAGACCTGACGTAATCACTTGATCTTACATCCCTGTCGGCTACTACCCTGGGAAACACCATAATGCGCCCGCCCATTCCGCTCCAGTCGGCGGCGGCCATGGCCTGTTCGCGCCTTGCGGCAAGGACATCTGCGGGAGGGTTGTCAGCAGTGCCGTAAACGTATATGTGGCTTCCTGACACAGCCGCATAGAGTGGCCCTTCGGCCCCCTTCTGCTTTGATGTGAGACCCGGAGTGAAACGCCTGTTCTCCCACCTGTCGCCATCCATCATAAAAGAAACGGCATCTGCACTTTTCACGCTGAAAGCTTTGCCATTGACGCTTACTGTTACTCTTTTGGAGGAGCTGAACATGTGGTGACCCTCGATGCTGAGAGTAAACGCGTTAACCCCTGACGAAACGACCGTTATGCTGTTTGCGCCGGTGAATTTCGCTTCTATGGAGGCTGTTGCCCCCGGCACAAGGTCATCAACAGTCACCCAGTATGCCTTGTTGTATTTGAACCATTTTGTAGTAAATGACACCTTTTCGGGGAAGAGATCCCTTTTGAATTGCGAGAACCAGTCAAAGATGAAACCGTCCTTGTATGCCCATTCCCAGCTGTTATGCCCAACTCCGGGATATTCGACATAATCAACCCTCTGAGCGGTTTTATCAAGCTTGCCCTTCCATTCAGTGGCAGTCTGGTACAGAAAATCCTTGTCGCCGATAAAAAGATGAACCGGAAGGTTCCCGGCATTTCCTGCGAGTTCGATTGTTCCCTCCGGAGGTGCCGGACATACCGGGGCTATTGCCGCCCAGACATCGGGACGGGTAAGGCCCAGCCAGAGCGTGCCCCCGCCACCCATTGATAGTCCGGTCAGGTAAACCCTGTCTTCATCAATGCGGAACCTGGCCTTCAGGTCATCAATCATATCATATACATCCTGCTCGGGAACGCCCTGGTAACCGGCGGTACCTCGCGCCAGCGGTGCTGCGGCTATGTAATCAACAGGTCTGAACGGAGGAAAATACCTTGTTGCTTCCACGTCATTCTCAAAAGGCACGTTTCCGGGCTTGATAAAGTCATAGCCCTGGCTGTTGCCGACACCGAAGAGCCTTCTCATCCCGAGACGGTGGTTTGACCACGCACCATGCAGGAAGACCACCAGGGGATATGCCCTGTTTTCATCAAAGTTCTCAGGAATGTAAACCGAATAAGGCTGATCAGTGTCATCAACCGATGAAAAAAATGAGAGGTCCTGAGGCCCGGGTTTCAACCGCTGGGCACTGGCGGTGCCTGTTACACCGGTCAGAACCAGGATTAAAAGAAGAAGTAAACTTACAATTGAGGTATTATTTTTCATTATATTGAATATTAATTTTTTATCATAATTGAACCATGTCCGGGCCGGTCTTTTCGGCTGCTTTTGACAGATATGAACTTTTAATTCAGATAACAGGTGTAACTCCCTTTATCAGAATAATATTTCCGTATTTTGCCGTCTCACCCGTCATGACTACTGCAAATGCCTTCGCAGCCCGCTCATAGAAGGCGAAGCGGTCAATCTTTTTAACAGGGGGCACCTCAGGGGCTGACCTTCTTATCTTTTCCAGGTATAAGGCTTCCACGGACGGATCAGCCTGGTCGCCTTGCACCGGCTCCATCATCATGACCGGATGAGGGACATAACTGTCGAGCTCGAACAGAGGCATGATTGCTTCCAGCAGATCGGCAATACGCAACCCATCTGCCCGTAACACCCTCTTCCCGATGCTTTCGCCGGGGAAATGAGCGTCAGCCAGAACCAGTTCGTCGCCGTGGCCCATACGGGCCATTACCTCAAGCAACTGAGGTGAGATAAACGGAGAAATACCCTTAAGCATAATGACAGAAATTTGATCCGTGAATTTACAATTTTTGAAGGAAGGCGTAAAACTACCTTTATGCAAATGCAGCTGAATCTGACGTTTTTGGTAAATTAGCAGGACAAGGAGAAGCCTTATCCCCTTGCAACAAAAAAAATCCGCATCATGAATAACGACCGTCGTGAATTTCTGAAGAAAGGCCTGCTGGGCGTTTCAGCTGCAGCATTTATTCCCGGAGTGATTAAAGGTTCTCCTGTTACGGGTGCAACAATATCCCCGGGAGCCGACCTGCCGTCAAGGGTGCTAGGCCGCACCGGAATAAAGGCGCCGCTGATCAGCCTTGGCGCAAGCGGCGCGATCACGCCCAATTTCATAAGGGGAGCTTACAATTCAGGCATTAAGCTCTTCTTTTCAGCCACCTATTATGGCGAGGGTAACAATGAGATCATCGTTGGTGAGGCCCTGAAGGGACTGCCCAGGGATTCTTTCGTTGTGGCCACCGCGGCGCCATGCAACGAAATCGACAACCGAACCGGCCTGCTGACTGACAAGTTCAGCGCCAGGGCATACATGGAAAAGGCGGAAGGCAGCCTGAAGCGTTTCGGACTCGAACAGATCGATATAATTCTCTTTCCGTATGCTGCCAAAGGGGAGACTGTATGTAATGAGGAGATCCTCAGGACAATGGAACAGCTCAAACAGCAGGGGAAGGTCAGATTCACCGGGATAGCCTCACACGGCGGTACTGAAGAAGCACTCGATGCAGCTGCCTCCACCGGGATCTATGATATAGCAATGATCTCATATAACTTCAAAATACAGAACAGGGATGCACTGGATGCCGCCATTGCCAGGGCATCAGGTTCGGGAATGGGCATCGTTGCAATGAAGACCACTGCCGGCGCATTCCGGAACAAAAGCGGACCGGGCATTAACTCCGACGCAGCATTGAAATGGGCCCTGCAGAATCCCGGCATTTCGACAATCGTCTCCGGAATGACAACTACTGAACAGGTGGAGAAAAACCTGGCAATGATCAAAAACCTGAAGATGACTGACGGTGAAATGGCGGATCTTAAAACTGCGCTTGCATATTCTGACACGGGACTGTTCTGCCAGCAGTGCGGCAAGTGTCTGTCACAGTGCCCTGCCGGCATTGACATACCAATGATTATGCGCGGCTATATGTACGCATACGGATACAGGAATCTGATGCAGGCAAGGAACACCCTGACAGCAGCCGGAATGCCTCCGGAGCCATGTGCTGACTGCAACTCATGCAGTGTAAAGTGCAGTTCGGGATTTGATGTCAGAGGGAAGATCAGGGATATTGCACGCCTGGCAAAAGTGCCAGAAGACTTCCTGGTGTCCTGAGACTTGTTTTGTCACCTTACCGCCTCCGTCTTCTGTTCCGTGCATGAAAATCAGATTGCCGGGAACAACCGGGCGGATAATCTGTTTATACAAGGGTAAAACAACACATCAAATGAATACAACTGATTTTTTTAAGCTTACAAATGGCGTAACTGTTCCTGCAGTAGGTTTCGGCACATGGCAGATACCTCCGGGAGATGTGGCCTATAACGCAGTCAGTGAAGCCCTCCGGGCCGGCTACCGCCATATTGACACCGCCCAGGCATACGGCAACGAGGCCAGCGTGGGCAAGGCAATACTCGACTCGGGCATCCCCCGCAAGGAGATCTTTGTTACCTCAAAACTGCCCGCAGAGATAAAGAGTTATGAGCAGGCGGTCCGCAGGATCGATTTCACGATGAAAAAAATCGGCCTTGACTACATAGACCTTTACCTGATTCACGCTCCGTGGCCCTGGACTGAGATAGGAGCCGATTATACAAAAGAGAATATCGAGGTGTGGAAGGCCATGGAGGAGTTTTATGAAACAGGCAAAACAAGATCCATCGGCATTTCAAACTTCAACGTCCGCGATACCGATGCAATACTTGATAACTGCCGCATCAGGCCCATGGTCAACCAGATCAAGCTTCACATCGGCCACAGCCAGGAGGAAATCACAGCGCATAACCGGAAGAACGGCATCCTTGTGGAGGGTTATTCCCCGCTCGCAACCGGCCGGCTGCTGAATAACGGAGAGATAGCACGCATCGCTTCAAAATACGGAAAAAGCATTGCCCAGCTTTCTGTCAGGTACGTTCTTCAGAAGGGAGCACTCCCACTCCCCAAATCTGTCCACCCGGAATATATACGCCAGAATTTCGACATCAACTTCGAAATATCCGATGATGACATTCACCATCTTGACAGTCTGAAATAATCCCTATATTGCCCGGCAACATATGAACAACCAGCATTAATGTTGCCTGAGGCGAAGTATTACCGGCCACCGGAGAAGCTGTCGTGGCTGGTAAAACAGTTCGAGTTTATTACTTACACCGGAAAAGAGGCCCTTACAGACAAGTTTGTGCCGCGTGAGGATGTATCCATTGTATTTCATTTCCGGAACCGGCCAAGGATGATCTATCCCATTGACCGGGAACTTCCTCCGGTCTTTATTGCACCTCTGACACCTACGGCCAACTCAATCTGTATGCCCGGGGGGATTGATACAATGATAATAACCTGCAGACCGACTGTACTGTCACGCCTGCTCGGCATAAGCCTTGCTCCCGGCAACGATATCTGGGTTCCGGCGCCGGAAAAGCTTCTCCTGCCTGCATGGGAAAAGATGAGATACGGCAGTTCAGACGCTGAAAGGATGGAAATCTTTGCCTCCTTCATCATTACCACCTGGCACCGCCGGTACATTCCTGACGAAACTGACAGAAGCTATGACCTGATACTTAAGAAAGGAATAAACACAACTCTTCATGACATCACTGAAGAACTTCAGGTCAGTGAACGGACACTCCAGAGGAGATTCCGGGAACGCCTCGGGGCAACGCCGAAAATGCTGATTCGCCTCCTGAGAATCAACTACCTCTGGGAAACAACCTCCGGAGGCGGGAAAATCGATTATCAGGATCTTGTCTACCTGGGCAGATATTTCGATCAGACCCATATGATAAAGGACTTCAAATCAATTACCGGAGAGACTCCCGATGCCTTTTTCAGGAGAAACCTGAGCATGGCGAGAATCTTCAGTGGCAAGTGATCCCCGCAGATCAGCTATTCATGTCGGCTTTTTACTATCCTGCCGTTAAAATTATTCGCTGCTTTAGGGTTAAAATTTTCACTAAAACCGGAATTATGAAGATCAGATTGCTGTTAACAGTTGTTGTGATAATGTCCATGGTGTCATTGAACCAGGCTGTCAATGCCCAGATAGTCAAGCCCAAAGAAGTCATTAAGGAGCAGGGAACCAACAGGATAAACAACAGGATAGAGCAGGGTGTGGATGAGGGATTCAATAAGATTGAAGAGGGTGTGGGCTCCCTCATAAAGAAGAAAAAGGGAGAAAACGGTGACGAGGAAAAGGCTGAAGAGAATGAATCTGAGACTGATGCTGAAGCCGAAGAACAGGAAAACGAAGTGAAGGAGGAGGCAAAACCTCAAAAACAGAAAGTTGAAAGCTTCACCCAGTACGATTTTGTTCCCGGCGACAGGATAATTTATTTTGAGGACTTCAGCCAGGATGCCATCGGAGATTTCCCGGCACTGTGGACCTCCAACGGCAGCGGCGAGGTCAAAACCGTTAATATCGCTCCCGGAAAATGGCTCCATATGAACGGAGAAGATGCGGTATATTGTTACTCAAAGACAGTTGCGGTTCCCGACAACTTCATTGTTGAGTTCGACATAATACCTGATGAAGAAAACTATCGCGGGATCGTATTCACAATATATGAAGAGAACCCGGAAGACCCGAAGGAAATCAATGATGATCTTTACCCGGGCAAAAGCGGCTTCCATATCACTCTTACAAACGAGGGATGGGAAACAAAGGGATACACAAACGACCCTGAGGGAGAATGGATAGAGGGGCAGGCTTCAAAGAATCCTGTTGTACCCGAGAAGGTCAACCATGTAATCATCTGGATCCAGAAGAGAAGGGCCAGGATCTATCATCAGGGAGCAAAGGTGCTTGATGTGCCTACAAACATTTATGCTCATACAAAATTCAATAAATTTCTTTTCTCAGGATGGGACAGGGCTTCCTGGCCAATGGTCACCAATATCAGGATTACAAGTGCTGCACCTGACACCCGCAGCAAGCTTATCACCGAGGGGAGGCTGACAACTTACGGCATTACATTCGACGTAAACAAGGCTGACATCAAACCGGAGTCATACGGAACACTGAATGAAATTGCAACAGTGCTCAGTGAAAATCCTTCGGTGAAGGTAAAAATCGTGGGTCATACCGACAGCGACGGCGATGACGCCCTTAACCTTGACCTCTCGAAGCGCCGTGCCGAGTCGGTGAAGAGTGAGCTTTCGTCGAAATTCGGCATTGACGCATCACGGATGCAGACAGAAGGGGCCGGCGAAACCAGGCCCGTTGCACCCAATGACACGCCCGCCAACAAGGCGACAAACCGCAGGGTTGAGTTTATAAAACTATAAAAAGCGTCACTGAACTGTTTAAAATGTCGTAATTTTAATTCCTGACTAACAAGTGAAATCATGATGAAAAGGACTATTGTATTTGCAGCGCTGTCACTTGCGGCAGTTGCTATGACTGCCCAGGATTGTGTTACATATTTCCCGTCAGAGGTTGGTACCAAAGTCGGGTATAACTATTATTCAAAGCCCGGAAAGCTTGAGGGATCATCAATACTGCATGTAACTGACCGGAAAACTGAAGACGGCAACCTGAAACTCATGATCAATTCCACTGTTTTCAGTGCAAAGGAAGACACAACAATCTCATTTGACTATGCAGTATGGTGTGACGGTGACAATTTCTTCATCGACACGAAAAGCCTTCTGGGATCGATGAATCTTACCGAGCTGGGTGAGTTCAAAATCACCTCGACGGATATGGAACTGCCAGCCAGGATGACTCCCGGGCAGCAGCTTAAAGATGCCTCGTTCACCCTGGAAATGACGAGCCCCATTCCGGTTACCATGACCTCTGACATTACGAACCGGAAGGTGGATGCCCTTGAGAAGGTCACCACCCCTGCAGGCACATTTGACTGCATAAAGGTATCATACGACACATTTACAAAAATGGCATTCATCAAAACCGAAGGCCGCACGGTGGAGTGGTATGCTGCAGATATTGGCGTTGTGCGTTCAGAGTACTATGACAAGAAAGGCAAGGTCACCTCGATTCATGAACTCATGTATGTGAAAAAATAGTTCTGTTGAATCAACCCGGGAATAGCAGGCTCTTTTAAATAACCCCGGAGGGGTGTTGCGCCTATATTGACAAAGCATTACCGGCAGGGGATTGATGCTGATTTAAGGACAAAACAGAGCGGGAATGTCGCTCCCGCGCTCACTCCCGCTCTATACCAGTAGCCCCACCAGGAATCGAACCTGGATTTCAGGTTTAGGAAACCCGCGTTCTATCCATTGAACTATAGGGCCGCCTCTTTGCAGGCGCAAATGTATACTAATTTTCGGTTATCGCAAAAAATCAACAGCCTCCGGCAGGCTTCTTCTTTGCTTTTGCCGTTACCGCAGGCTTGACAGCCTTAACCGCAGTGGCACCACCCTCGGTTGTAACAATGCTTCCTCCGCCCAGCGCTGCTGCAGCGCTCTTGCGGAAGTCATACTTCGCAAACTCCTCGTTGGGGCTGGTCTGGGACGGCGCCTGTGGCGAAAGAATGTTCCCGAACCAGTAGTTCAGCCCGCCCTCCAGCACGAAGTTATTCTCATAACCGAGCTGCCTCGTAAGCATCCATGCCTGATTGGCATAGACAGAGCCGTTTGAGTAGAATACATTCATATAAGCTTCCTGGTTGAGGATATCTGTGTACTCATCAGAGAGGAGACTGCTGAGCGGGATGTTGACTGCACCCTCCATATGGTATGCGTCAAACTCCTCCGGCGTACGCACGTCGATAAGCCTCAGTGAAGGATCCTTCTGCACCAGCATGTCTGCCACCACGTCAGGAGAGACAAACTGTACGCCTGCCCCGGCTTCCTGAAGAAGCTCATCGGCTGTGAGCCTGAAGTGCTTCACCCTGTCAGGAGGCACGGCTGCAATTATTATCCCAAGGGGGATCACAAACAACGCAAGTAATTTCAGCGGTTTCATGTCTTGTTATTATTGTTGTTAAAGTTTAACCTATTATTGAACAAAATGTTCACTCACCTGTATGCCGGAGCTGATTCAGGGACCTGGTACAATCAGACCCGGAAGGCGCCGGGAAAGTACTAGTACTCCTCCCTGGGGAATTTCCTTTCTGCCCATTCAGCTATAGCGAACATTCCTATCGCAGCAACTATCAGCAGCAGTCCGAACATGCCGTCAGACATGCCAAGCTTCTCGCTCACCTTCGGTTCCCCGAGGTATTTCGCCATGTACATCTTTTCCCACAGGGGATAGGTGAAGGCAAAACCGTAGACTCCAAGGAAGAGCCCGCCGATAAATACCATTGCGTCAATTTTGCCAATTGCAGCGCCGCAAAAGCTTGTTCCCGGGCAGAAACCGCCCATGATGAAACCCGCTCCCATCACCACGCCACCGATAATGGCAGAGGTTAGATATGTCGGGTTGACATATACAAGGTCAAGGTCAACCCAGCCGAAGAGGCTCATGAAGAGCAGCCCGAGCATTGCAGTGATTGCCCCCGTGAAGAATACCTTCAGAACGACGGTGTCATAGCCATAGAAGATTCCGGCCAGCTTGCGGCTCGATGAGAAGCCGGAGCTCTCCAGTACCCAACCGAAGGCTATTCCGATAAAGAATGCCAGGAGAAAATTTGTGTTCTCCGATATTATTCCATTTGGTGCCAGTGGTCCCATTTTTTTCCTCCTTTCGTTAAATCCAGTTCCTCCTGAAGAAATATGCAAGTGCGAAGGCTGTGCCGAAGATTGCCATCATTGTCACGAACCCTCCCAGTGAAAGTACGGCCATTCCGCTGAGAGCCGAGCCGCTTGTACAGCCGCGCCCCAGTTGTGAGCCGAAGCCGAAGAGTATGCCTCCCGCAAGAGCGAAGATCAATCTTCGGCGGGAAGTGATTTTCGGGGAATGTTCCACCTTCAGCTTCAGTCTGCCGGCTACCGCTCCCGAGAGGAACCCGCCCACCAGAACTCCAAGCATTTCAAATACCAGCCATGACTTCATCGGGCTGCCGGTGTGTGATTCGGCATACTCTGCCATGAACGGCATATTTGATACCGCATCCTTATCCACCGCTTCAATGGTTGTCGCCACCACACTCTTCACGGCGCCGCTTGCCCCCAGTCCCCTGCCCGACACAAAGTTGGCGGCAAGAAGAACGAGGCCCAGCAGTACCCCGCCCAGGTAGGGATTCAGGTACCTCCTGCTCCTCTCATTAGTTGTATTGTTGCTCATTTTATTTTGAATTTTATTGTGATCAGTATAACCAGCGGCTCACCTGGCCGGCAAAAACAAATATGAACCTGAACATGAGGCTCCCGAACAGCACAAGTACTCCTGGTATTACAGCGGGAATATGGCGGCCGCGAAGCTCCATAAGGTCAAGAATACCCGGGATGATTATTCCGAGTACCACGACGAAGATCCAGAAGATCATCGTGTACTCTCCGCCCAGGAAGAGGCCTGCAGCTTCTATCTGCACCTGGGTGCTTGCCAGGAAGCCCATGAACATATGAAC
>ERZ1645192.111-NODE-111-length-53933-cov-28.189409_pt1 | contig 53933 bp, 39 predicted proteins | sample MGYA00575354_ERZ1645192 | MGnify/ENA primary metagenome ERZ1645192 (study PRJEB40844, sample SAMN11349763) | freshwater sediment metagenome | isolation source: river sediment | host: Sediment | place: India: Faizupur Khadar , New Delhi | collected 2017-02-21 ... | reverse complement strand
CCTGTGGTTCCCCCGCGTATGAAAATTGTCCTGGAGCCTGTTATCGCCCGGCCGCTGTCTCCTTTAGGGTCGGGGGTACTTTAACCTGTTGCATCAGGGCAACTGAATCTCCGTCAAATGTTTTGGAAACGGTTTTGCCGTCACGGGTGAGGCCTTCAAAAATGCCCGCATCAACCATGTCCCATAAGGCGTATTTTGCCTGTGCCTGAATGTTTATCAGACCGAAATGGTTTTCTGAACCCAGCGGATTTGCGGCACTCTTCCAGGGCTCATCAAACGCCTCAAACCAGAAACAGCTTATGCCTTTGGCGTTTGTCCACTCCCTCATCATCCTGTAAAATGCTGCTGATTTATATTCATCTGTCGCCCTGGATCCGGAATCTCCGTAGTGCTCATTTGAGACGGTAGCCCAGCCAGTCTCACCTATATGAATTGGTTTATCAACTCCCAGGGATGCCATGTAGGCTTTTACGCTTTCATACTGGGCGATTGCATAGTCCATGGCCCTTGACATGGCCGAATCAATTTTCACCAGATCCTGCAGATCTTCCTGCGATTCAGGTATTCCCCAGAATTCGGGACTGTAATGTGTTTCATGCATAGGGTAGGTATGCATTGAAATATAATCAACCGCTTTAATCAGCTTATTCAGATCTTCCAGGTGGTACTCGCTCCCGCCTCCGCCCCATGCGGCATAGTTGTCAGAACTGGTTATCCAGAGGGTTGCGGGTAATTCTCCCTCCTTCTTCAGGTTCTGCAGATGATTTACCCATTTAAGGATGATGGCGGGCTCGACATAATATTCCCATGCCCAGTGCACCATTGCTTCGTTCCCCACTGCAAGTATTTTTACAATTTCGGGGTATTGCCTGGTCAGTTCAACTGCACGCCTTATCTCTGTTTCGTTCCTGGGACTCTCTTCGTTTCTGATGCGGTCAGGGAGCGTAGTCCAGGCATTTCTGCAGTCTATCCAGGCACCAAGCATCACATACATTTCAAACTCCGGATCATCATTCTTAAGCTGCCTTATTGCTTCGAGCAGGTTGGCGGCTTCGTCAAGATGGACATTATAGGTGCGAACCACTTTGATTCCCATGGCCGACAATATTTTCATATCTTCCTTCAGCTGGGGAATCGTAGGCTGAATATCCCTTGTAGTATCCCGATAACCCCCGTATGAGATTGCCAGGTAATCAGGCGACCCCAGGATGTCGGCTGCGGTTTTGCCGGTAGCGGACGGTTTTGGGTTGCATGAAACGACTGCCAGGGCTGCCAGGGCAATAATCAGGATTGGAAAAAGCTTTTTCATGTTGCTGACGATATAATTGTTTTTTGAAGGTCGTACAGGACTTCATGACCGGTAGTATTTGCCAAACGCACTGATGATATTCCAAACCTTGTACGTCCGGCCGGAATCCCTTTCTGCTCTATTCCGATTCTTCCCTCCTTTTTTCCAGTTCTTCCTGCATCAGCAGGCAGGTTTTATGGTCAATTGCATAGAAGTAGAGCAGTATTGCGCATGACATATAAAGAATTCCGGGAAAGACTGAGATCATCAGTTTAATTCCTTTGATAGTATCGGCAGACTGTTCGGTATTGGGAACGAAGTGAAAAATGGCAAGCATCCAGCCGGCCAGTGCGCCTCCTATGCCCCATCCGGCCTTCTGTGCAAATGTGGCTGCCGAGAATACGAGTCCGGTTGCACGCCGGCCAAACTTCCATTCGGAGTAATCAGCGGTATCTGCAAGCATTGTCCAGAGGAGGGGAACTGCAGGCGCATAGGTAAATTTCGCAAGGATATTCAGAATATAAACAGCAGTCATATTCTCGCTGCCCGGGAAATACAAGAGAATGAAAAACAGGCCGGAAAGCAGTGAGCTGGCAATAAATACATTCCGCTTCCCGAACCTCTTTGCAAGAGGCTTTGAAAACGGGATGCCTGCTATCAGAGCAACGGTACCAATGACATTGAATAGCTGTACGGTCTGTTCATTGCCGATATAATATTTGAAATAATAGGCAATTGAAAGATTCTGCAGCGCAAACATGATGAATGAGACAATTCCCACAAAGAACAGGATGACCCAGGGGCGGTTCCTGAAGAGGTTTTTGATGTCCTGTTTAAGGTTGTGCTGCTGGGACGGAGGAGGCTGAACCCGCTCCTTCGTTGTTTTGAATGTGATCAGGAAAAGCACAAAACTTATTGCCGCAAACAGTAACAGGGTCAACTGATACCCTTTGGCGTTGTCGCCCTTTCCGAACCAGTTGGCCAGGTACAGGGCGGTTCCCGTTACTATAAACTGTCCGGCAAAGGCAAAAATGAACCGGTAGGAGTTCAGTCCGGCCCGTTCATATGAGTCTGAGGTCATTACGGCACCCAGCGATGAATAGGGAAGGTTGATTGCAGTAAAGACGGTCATCAACAGCAGATATGTTGCTCCGGCATAGATCACTTTTCCTGTCGGGCCGAAATCAGGCGTTGAAAATGTAAGTACTGCCAGCACGCCGTACGGAAGGGCCATCCACAGAAGGTAGGGACGGAACTTGCCCCAGCGCGTGTTTGTGCGGTCTGCAATTATCCCCATGAGCGGATCACTTACCATGTCCCAGAACCTGGCTATCAGCATGATGGTGCCGGCTGCAGCCGCAGATATTCCGAATGTGTCGGTATAAAAGATCAATATCCAGAAGCCTACCATGTCCCAGACAAAGTGCGAGGCAGTATCGCCAAGGCCATATCCTATTTTTTCTTTCAGGGATAGTTTTGTGGTATTTGTATTCATAAGGCTGTAAGAATTGTATAGCTTAATATTAAAACCAGGTGGCTGGTTGAATTTCAGATAAAAGTAAGACAATCCCGGTTAATTCAAACCTGAACTGTTTTCCTTTAACAGCAATGTTCCCGGGATTTTTGCATATGACATGAATATTGCCGGCAGTTATTCCGGCTATTGCCATGCATGTTCGGCCACTGATTTTCTCTCTCCTATCTGTTGCCTCCACATGGCGTAATAAAGTCCCTTGTTTTCGAGGAGCATGGAATGGTTACCTTCCTCAACAATCCTTCCCTTTTCCAAAACGTAGATGCGGTCAGCGTGCATTATTGTTGAGAGCCGGTGTGCTATCATGAGAATGATCTGTTTTTTTCCTGCCGATATCTCCCGGAGTGTGTCGGTTATCTCTTCCTCCGTCAATGAATCAAGCGCAGAGGTGGCCTCGTCGAAAATAAGTATCCTCGGGTTCCTGACCAGCGCCCTGGCGATGGCCAGCCTCTGCTTCTCCCCTCCTGAGACCATCTTTCCTCCTTCGCCAAGGATTGTGTCAAGCCCTGCGGGCGACTCCTCCACGAGCCTGAGGGACGAGGCTTTCTTCAGTGCCGCAATGATCTCCTCATCCGTGGCCTCGGGTTTTACAAACTGAAGGTTGGCACGGACCGAACCTGAAAAGAGCTGGGTGTCCTGCGTCACGAAACCGAGCTGCCGCCTCATCCGGTTATATCTGATCTCCCGTGCCGGGACATCATCGAAGAAGATGGTTCCCCTTGTGGGGGAATAGAGACCCACGAGCAACTTGACAAGGGTCGATTTGCCACATCCCGAAGGGCCGACGAAAGCAACGGTCTCCCCGATTCCGGCACTGAATGACAGGTTTTCAACTGCATCATGATCAGCTTTCCGGTAACGGAAGCTGACATCATCGAAACGGAGCTTTTCAATTTCCCCGATATCGACAGGCTCCTCAGGCCGGAATTCCGGCTCTTTCTTCATCAGGTTGCTGAATATCTGCAGCGAAGCCTCGGCTTCGCGGTATGCAAGTATTATTGAGCCCAGATCCTGAAGCGGGAACATGATGCGGGTGGAGATAAACTGCATTGCTATCAGCTCACCGGTAGTCAGCTGATTCCTGAAAATGAGCCACAGCAAAATGAACAGTATCGATTCCTTCAGTAACAAAAGCACCGATTTCTGCAGGAACGTAAGGGTCCTGATCTTCCTTACCTTCTGCATCTCGAGGTTGAAGATTTTCCCGGTATAGGTCCTGAGTCTCTTTATTTCGGGCCATGTAAGGCCCATACTCTTGACGAACTCTATATTCCTGAGTGACTCAGTGATGGCGCCGCTCATCCTGTTGGTTTCCTGTATTACGGAGCGCTGAATTGTCTTGATTTTTTTGCTCAGCAGCCCTGTCAGCCCGCCCAGCCACACCACACCGATAAGGAATACCGGAATCAGAGCCCAGTGTTTTGTTATAGAATACCAGATCAGGAACGCCACCCCTACTATTGCAGAAAACAAGGTCGAAATGAAGGAACTGATGAACCGTTCATTGTCATTGCGAACCTTCTGCAGCAACGACAGCACGTGCCCGCTGCTTGTTTCCTCGAATTCGAAGTAAGGGAGGCGCAGTGTCTGTTTCAGACCCTCGTCAAAGATCGAAAGACCGAATTTCTGCACTACCAGCCTGGTAAAGTATTCTGTAAAAGCGTGAGCCAGGCGTGCCAGCAGGGCAATTCCAACTGCGAGCGCCAGCAGCCTCAGCGCTCCGTTCACCAGCTCATGCTGACTGCGGCCGTCAGTGTTTACGGCAAAATTGTCAATGATTTTCCCGAAAATGATCGGGTCAATAAGCTCGAGGATCTGGGCAACTGCCGCCAGACCCATTGACAGAAAAAGCCATTTCTTAAAGGGCTTCAGGTATTTCCATATGATCTTCATGACTCTGGTCTTTCATCAGGGAACAATCACTAAAGATATAAACTAAAATCTGTCATCCGGGCGCCCCCGGGTATCAGTTCCCCGTCCCCGCCATTCCCGGATACACAATGATGTACCCTTGTTCCCCGGTTTTCTTGATAAGTCTCTTGCGCCAGCTGTCATAGGCAGTACTGTATGACAGGCTGCCTCTCTGGGGTGTTATTATTACAGGCAGGTCATCACGCCCTAAAAGCTGTGTGATATCGGGCAAATCCTTTTCGTCAGTGTAATGATTCGATTTATAATTGCCCTGATGTCTGTTTTTCCTGAGATGTTCCGCAGGAGCGAAGGAGGAACCCGGAAAACAATGGAACTCAACCGGAGCTGATGTCTTGCCGGCGAGGCTGATCACCCTGTCAAGTATGTGTTTGAAGTTTTTCTCCTTCTCTATGTTTGGCGGGATGAAAATATGAATCTTCCTGAAAAGGTTATTGGGAATGGCGGGATTGAACAGATAAACGTTCTGGACGGAGTTTGTTATAAGCAGCTCAATGGCCCGGCCAAACAGAAGGTCTGCCAGGGTTGGTTTTCCCGGCACGCCTATAATGATATCGGTAGCCTCCCTCTCCCTGGCAGCGCGTTTTATTCCGGCTGAAGGGTTATTGTCATATGTGATTACCGGCTCCAGGTTCCTCCCTGCCGCAGTTGCAACAGCTGCCACACGCTCAAGCACCGCTTTCGCAGAGATAAGCTTTTCCTCCGACGATTCACCGTCGTCGATAACCGACAGGGCATATACCGGGTTGCCTGTGTCCTTCTTTTTTAGGGCAAAGGCAAGGTTGACAAGCCTTTCGACATTGGCGGGATTCGAGAGTGAAACCATGACCGTATCCTGTTCCGGAATGTCAGGCTTTCCGTTAAGTTCAGCCTTGCCAAGGGCAATTTTCCTTCCGGCAGACTCTGTTACAACCGAGGAGACAAGGCAGGTTATAAGGATAAGGAAGATTGTTCCGTTAATTATGGTTTCATCAATTATCCCGATCCTGAACCCGACCATTATTACGGCAAGTATAGCAGCCGCGTGTGAGCTTGTGAGCCCGAAAAGTAGCCGTCGCTGATCTCCCGTAAAACCCAGGATGCGCGAGGTTAATTCTGCTGCAAGGAATTTGCCGGCTAGCGCCACCGCAGTGAGAACCACTGCAATGATTATTGTCATCGGGCTTGAGAGGACTATCCTCAGGTCCACAATCATCCCAACGCTGACCAGGAAAAATGGAATAAACAGGGCATTTCCGGTAAAGTCTATCCTGTTTCTGAGGATTGAATCGGCCGGTATAAGCCTGTTGAGCAGGAATCCTGCCGCAAAAGCTCCGATAATCGGTTCGAGGCCCGCTGCCATGGCAAGGATCGCACACACGAACACAACAAATGCAGCATACACGAATTGAGAATAGTTGTCGTCTTCAAGTCGGCGGAACGCCCAGCGTGAAACAGGAAGGATAACATAAACAAGGAACAGGAGAAACGCGATGAACAACAGCAGAAGCCTGACATAAAGACCCGGTCCGTTGCTTTCAGAGAGAGTCCCGGTAATGACTGCAAGAACGAACAGCACAAGGGTATCTGTTATAATGGTTCCCCCTGTGGCAACCGCAACGGCTTCATTCCGTGTCAGGCCAAGCCTCGAGACAACGGGATAGGAAACCATCGTGTGGGTTGCGAACATATTGGAAACCATCAGGCTTGTAATCATGTTGAAATCGAGGAGATAATAACAAACCGGCAAGCCTGTTGCAAAGGGAATTGTATATGTAAGAAATCCGAAGAGAAGGCTTTTGTGCCTGGTACGGCGGAATTGCTGCTGATCAAGATCAAGCCCGGCAATAAACATAAGGAACAGCATCCCGATCGTGGCAAACAGGTCTATTGCCTGGTTCTTTTCGATAATATTGAAACCTGCCGGCCCTATTATTATCCCTGAAACAATGAGCCCGATTATTCCCGGTACACGGATCTTCCTCAGAATCACAGGTGAAAGAAGGATAATCAACAATATGATTGCAAAGACCAGGACAGGATCAGTGACAGGCAGCCCCGCAAGGCTGTTGTTATGTTCACCGGCAATATTCAAATTTCAGAATCTTTTCCTGGATTAGGGAATGCAATTTAATAAATTGAAACCGAAAAGGGAATGATTAGTTTTGTTGTATGATATACGCCTTTCTGATAGCATCTTTCAACGCGTTTTTCTTTACCGCGCTGCTGTTGCAGAAAAAGCCGAGGGCCCTGCATGACAACATTCTTGTTCTCTGGCTTATCTATCTCGGGCTGTTTATCGGGGTTTATGCCTTCTATTCGCATGAGCTGTTTACCAGGTTCCTTTTGCTGTCAGTATCACTGATCTCCCTGCTGATGCTCCACGGTCCCTTTCTTTATGCCTATGTCATGACACTGGTTACCGGAAGGACCCGGATAACCGCTAAAGACAGCCTGCACCTCATCCCGTTCCTGCTGTTCAATGCGTATATCCTTGCCGCGTCATTCAATCCTGAACTCTCGGCCAGGCTGAACCTGGAAGAGGTCACCCCCGGACAGGGCACCCCCCCGCTCTTTTCGCTTTTCCTTATTCTGACGGCTCTTTCCGGCACTGTCTATTTCCTCATGACAATGAGGCTCTTCAGGAAACTCGATATGAACATCTCAAATAATTTTTCCAGCGCTGAAGGCGTTGATCTTCACTGGATAAGGCGACTTACTATAGCTTTCGGGATCATCTGGACCGTTCTCATCTCGATTACCGTGATACATCATATTCTGAATATGTTCTCCGCCGCATTCTGCACTGACGGCCTCTTCCTCACCCTTTCGGTGTTCGTTATTCTCATCGGGTGGTTCGGTCTCAGGCAGAGGGTTATATTCTCTCCCGGAAGCATGGTGCTGAACGCGGAGAATGCCGCTACCCAGCCCAGGTATTCAGGATCCAGGCTCTCTGCTACTGATGCCGGAGCCTTCGCTACCAGGATTAAGGAATTCATGGATTCCTCCAGGCCATACCTGGAGCCGGAGCTTTCTTTACCACAGCTTGCCGCTGACCTTGAGATCCCGGCACATTACCTGTCACAGGTTATCAATGAACAGTTCGGACAGAATTTCCATGATTTCATAAACAGGTACCGGGTGGATGCTTTCAGGGAACGACTGGCATCGGGCGGATCAGAAAACCTGACACTGCTTGGTATTGCCTTCGAATGCGGATTCAATTCCAAATCCGCCTTCAACAGGGTTTTCAGGCAATTCACCGGAATGACCCCTTCGGAATACAGGAAAAACCTTTTGCATTCCTGATCATTCCTGAATCACCGGAGGCCATGCGGCGAAGCAGGTCAGGTTTTGCGGTATTTTAATGTCATGCATTTTTATGCACTAACTGATCATACGACAATATCAGGTCCTTTTTTACAAAGCAGCACCAATTCAGCCTTGGCAAACAGGTCCCGGTTTATAAAAAGGGGCGATTCCCGTTTCTGACGGTTTTAGTTTTGTCTCAGAAAATTATGTTAAACATTAAAAGACAAACGACATGAGAAAAATCAAACTGAGAAACGCAAAAGAAGAAAAGGGTAATCGTAACAGGCTTCCAGGCAGGTCGGTACGACTGGCTGTTTTAACCGCACTTTTTATGATTCTTTCAACGGGGATTTCCCTTGCGCACTGTGATACAATGGACGGCCCGGTGATCAAAGATGCAAAGCTTGCACTGGACGTCAACAACATCAATTACGCCCTGAAGTGGATTAAGGAAGCTGATGAGGCTGAACTCAGGGAGGCCTTTGCACTTACAATCAAAGTAAGAAAACTCGGGCCGGAAGCACATATACTTTCAGACAGGTATTTCTTTGACACTCTTGTCAGGCTCCACAGAATGGGAGAGGGCGTTGGCTTCACCGGTGTCAGGCCGGCAGGTACCCCGGTTGATGAACGGGTCCTTGCAGCCGACAGGTCAATCGAGGTCGGTAATCTCACGCCTCTTGCAGGGAAGGTTCCCGAAGAGATGAAACATGAACTGCATGTACGTTTTGATAATGTGATGGCGCTGAAGGATTTTGACGTCAATGATGTCACAGCCGGCAGAAAATATGTGGCAGCTTATGTAAGCTTCTTCAAGTTCGCCGAAGGCGAAGAACACGAGCATGCTGCAGAGCACAATGAAGCAATGGCCGGACCTGCAGCAGCTCCTGCCTGCGGACACGGACAATGACACACGAAAAATGGATCATAAATAGCACTTTCAATTGACTTATATGCATTAATTGCCTAATTTACTTTCATGAGATTCTGATTCTGATTCATTAATTTAACCCCTAAATACCTGATTATGAATACAAGAACTCTCTGGATCGGTCTTATGCTGGTCACTCTCCTGAGCTTTTCCGTTTTGCTTTTCTTCGGAAAAGAGATCTACAGGCTCAAGCCGCCCATTCCCGATAAGGTTGTCACTGAAAGCGGTGAGGTTCTTTTCACGGCACAGCAGATAAAGGACGGCCAGAATGTCTGGCAGTCAATCGGCGGGCAACAGGTTGGAACAGTCTGGGGCCACGGCGCGTACCTTGCTCCTGACTGGTCTGCCGACTGGCTGCACCGTGAGTCAGTGAGCATTCTCGATGAGTGGTCTGAAAGTGAATTCGGCCTTCCCTATGACAAAATCGAAAAGGAAAAACAGGCAATGCTGGAGGTGAGGCTGCAGAAGGCTCTGCGGGCAAACACCTATGATCCGCAGACCGGGGTCCTTACCCTCACCCATGACAGGGTCAGGGCAGTGAGCAGCAACGCGGCCTATTATACAGGTCTCTTTATGGATGATCCTGCACTTGAAAGCATGAGGGAAGCGTATTCCATTCCTGCCAATACAATCAAGGAGACTGGGCGCATGGATGCCATGAATGCCTTCTTCTTCTGGGCAGCATGGGCCTGCGTGACGGAACGGCCCGGGTCGGAGCTGACTTACACAAGCAACTGGCCTCCCGATCCGGTTATCGGGAACAAACCTTCTGCCGGCATTGTGCTCTGGACCGGATTCAGCGTTATCATGCTGCTTGTAGGAATAGGACTCCTTGCATACTACAATGCGAGAAACAGGTCTGATGTGATTGATAAGTCACTGCTTCCGCAGGACGACCCCCTGGGCGGACTGAATCCCACACCTTCAATGAAGGCAGTACTGAAGTACTACTGGGTTGTTGTCGGGCTCATACTGCTGCAGATTCTGACAGGGGTGATCACGGCACATTACGGAGTTGAAGGAAGCGGTTTCTACGGGCTAAACCTTGACAGTATAATGCCTTACTCTGTCTCCAGGACATGGCACATCCAGCTGGCTCTTTTCTGGATAGCAACCGCGTGGCTTGCAGCAGGCTTATACATAGCTCCTGCAGTATCGGGGCATGAGCCGAAGTATCAGAGGTTCGGAGTCAACCTCCTCTTCTTTGCACTGCTTGTAATAGTTGTCGGGTCAATGGCAGGCGAATGGATGGGTGTGATGCAGAAGCTCGGGCTGGTGAAGAACTTCTGGTTCGGACACCAGGGATATGAATATGTCGACCTCGGCAGGTTCTGGCAGATATTCCTCTTTGCCGGATTCATCACCTGGCTCTTCCTCATGTTCAGGGCACTGTGGCCTGCGCTGACCAGAAAGTCAGAGAGCCGCGAGCTGCTGATCATGTTCAGCATTGCCACAATAGCTATCGCTGCATTCTACGGAGCCGGGCTTATGTGGGGCAGGCAGACACACCTCTCCATAGCCGAATACTGGCGCTGGTGGGTAGTGCACCTCTGGGTAGAGGGGTTCTTTGAGGTGTTCGCCACGGTGGTGGCAGCTTTCCTCTTTGTAAGAATGGGGCTGCTGAACATTAAATATGCAACCACCGGGGTGCTCTTCGCAACAATAGTATATCTTGCCGGAGGGGTCCTCGGTACATTCCATCACCTTTATTTTGCGGGAACTCCCACGGCAGTCATTGCACTGGGAGCAACATTCAGCGCACTGGAGGTGGTACCGCTTGTATTCATGGGCTTCGAAGCTTACCATAACCTGCAGCTCAGCCGGGCGACGGCCTGGGTTAAAGCTTACAGGTGGCCGATATATTTCATTATCTCTGTCAGCTTCTGGAACCTGGTTGGCGCCGGCCTGTTCGGCTTCCTCATCAACCCGCCCATCGCACTTTACTACATGCAGGGCCTGAACACAACACCGTTGCACGGCCATGCCGCACTTTTCGGTGTGTTCGGCATGCTGGCCATAGGGCTGATGCTCTTCGTCCTGAAGGGACTGACAATAAAATACCGCTGGAAGACAGGGATGCTCAGCGTTGCTTTCTGGACCATGAACGGCGGGTTGATGCTCATGCTGCTGCTGAGCCTGCTGCCTGTGGGAGTACTGCAGACGGTGGCCAGTATCAAGGTTGGAATGTGGTATGCCCGGTCTGCCGAATTCATGCAGGGCGATACAATGGAGACACTGCGGTGGCTAAGGCTGATCGGAGATACAGTCTTCGCCGTGGGTTCAGTTGCCCTGGCACTGTTCGTAGTCGGATTGAAGACAGGATGGTCAATTGACAAAACTCAGAAACTCTACCAGGATTAGTTATCCTGCCGCATAAGGAATTCCCTGAGGGCAACGGCATTGTTGATACTCTGCTCTTTCGATGAATAGAGCAGTGTCAGCGTGCCGTGTGCCCGTTCCAGATCCCTCAGTCTGAGAAGCAGGTCATTCCTGCTGCCGAGCTCCTGCCTGTATCTTTCCCTGAAAGTCTCCCACCGGGAAGGATCATGGCCATACCATTTGCGCAATTCATTCCCGGGTGCAACCTCCCTCATCCACTCATCCCAGCAGGCCTTCTCCTTCGATATGCCCCTGGGCCACAGCCGGTCAACCAGTACCCTGTAACCTTCTCCGGGTTCAGCCTGATCATATATTCTTCTTATTTTAATCATTCCGAAGTTGTTGACCGCATTGAAAACAAACAATAAATGTAGTCATTTGTTTAACACACGGGAAGCGGTTCGATTATCTTCAACAACCCATTATTTCTTTGACATGAAAAAGAAAATCATTGTGATTGGTGGCGGATTCGCCGGGTTGCAGTTCATTAAAAATCTGAAGCCCGGGTCATTTGAAATCATGCTGATTGACAGGCTCAACCATCATCAGTTCCAGCCTCTTTTTTACCAGGTCGCCACCTCGCAGATCGAACCTACAAGCATCTCCTTCCCGTTGAGAAAGATTTTCCAGGACAGAAAGGATGTCACCGTCAGGATGGCCGGGGTTCTGGCTGCTGATCCACAAAACAGATCCGTAATGACTACGGCAGGCGTTTTCGAATATGACTTCCTGGTCATTGCAACCGGAGGCAAAACCAATTATTACGGTAACGATGAGCTCGAGAAACATACCCTCAGCCTTAAAACAACGTATGAGGCAATAAAAATCCGTAATGTGATACTTGAGAATTTCGAAAACATCCTCAATTCGGGCGGCAGTGCAGATGAGGGTCTGTTCAATATTGTGGTTGTCGGAGGCGGTCCGACAGGAGTGGAACTTTCGGGGGCATTCGCCGAAATCAGGAGGGATATCCTTCCGAAGGACTTTCCCGGGATTGACTTTTCAAGACTGAACATTTATCTCCTGGAGGGAGGAAAGAATACACTCGGCACTATGAGCCCGCTGGCTCAAAAATCATCAGAAAAATATCTTAAAGGACTTGGGGTGAATCTCAGAACCGGTGTTTTCGTCCGGAACTATGACGGGTCAACTCTTCAGCTGAGCAACGGTGAGTTTCTCAGAAGCAAAAACGTTATCTGGACGGCCGGGATAACCGGCAACATTATCAACGGATTGTCACCTGAGGTGATAACGAAGGTCAACCGGATAACAGTTGACAGGATGAACAGGGTGGCGGGATATGAAAATATTTATGCCATCGGCGACATTGCCTGCATGGAGACGCCAAAGTACCCGAAAGGTCATCCGCAGGTAGCCAACGTTGCAATAAACCAGGGCAGGAACCTTGCACGGAATTTTAACCGGATGCTGAAAGGCCGGAAGCCTGTGGAATACGAATACAGAGATCTCGGCTCAATGGCTACCGTGGGAAGAAACAAGGCAATTGTAGACCTTCCGCTTGTCAGCTTCCATGGTTACCTGGCCTGGTATTTCTGGATGTTCCTTCACCTCATGCTGATACTCAGTGTCAGGAACAAGCTTATAATATTCATTAACTGGGCCTGGAATTACATAACGAAGAACAGCTCGCTGCGCCTCATCCTGAAGATGGATTCGTGAAAGGTCATTAAACTATGAGTACTTAATAACCTCTGCGGGGCAGCACTCTGCTGCCTCTTTTATGCCATCCTCGTAATCCGAGAAATTTACTCCTTCCTGTACCCTCGACTGATCCGTGACTTTGAATACTTCCGGACAGATCTGTTCGCATGAGCCGCAGGCTATGCAGCCCTCTTCAATCCATACTCTGGTAATTGCCATACTTCATTAAATATTTGTAACCGGTAAAATAAAAACGTAAGATAGTGTATTTGGTCCGTTCATGGAACGGGCCGGTTTCCTAAAAGAACCCGGCCCGTCCGCCTTGCCTGTATTCAGCTGATCCAGCTATTTCACGATGGCCCCGCCCTTGCTGTCACTCTCTACCTCAACCTTGCGGTCAAGCTTCTTGACACTCCTGCCTTTGTTGAACTTGTACGAGTAGGAGAACTGGAAGAAATTGGAGGCATTGAAACCTATAATATTGGTCGATGAAAAATCAGGCGCCTCAGTCTCTGTCCTGTTCAGCTTTACATTCGTGGACAGGGGCAATACCCAGACAACCCCGAGACTGTGATTCTTTATCTGGGTCTGGAAACCCGGTCCGTAGAAAGGATGATTGTAGGTCTTTGAACGTGCATTCATAGTCACCCCGTTATAGTTCAGGAAAGCAAATGCGGTTGTCTTCTTGTTCTTGCCAAAACTGACATACGCCGCCCCTGTCATTGTCCATGAATAATAATCCTTACCGGGTATCGTAAATGTCTGCCCGTCATATTCATTGATATGACCCTTGTAAAACCTCGAATTGAAGTTAATATACCAGAGAGTTGCATTTACCCCGCCTCCCAGTTCGTAGCCGCTGAGCAGGTTATATGGCTTTGTGAACGTGATCAGGGAGTTGTCAGCAGGTGACTGTGTTACACGAAACTCATTCCCCGTCCGGTCTGAGAAATACTCATTGTAAATGTATGGCGAGAAATAATTGCTTCCGAAATTCCAGGTATATGTAAGCTGTAGACGGTCACGGTAATCAGGCCTGAGGTCAGGGTTCCCCTGCGAAATGTTGTAGTTCTGATCCGTCCTGAAATAAGGATTCATCTCATAGATCCCGGGTCTGTTGATCCTCCTGTTATAGGTGAATTTCAGGTTATGGGAAGGAGAGAATTTATACTGAAGATTTACCGAGGGCAGGATACATGTGTAATCGGGCTTTGTAACCGAATCGGCACTTATATGGCTGTTCTCAACCCTGAGAATCGCCTGTGCCCCGATCTTCTTCAGATTGAATGTCACACCCCCGTAGACTGAATTCCTGACCTCTCCATATTCAAACAGGTTGTCAGATTCAACATCGTTTACAGTGAAATCATAACTCATCCTCTGGTAATACAGCTGATACCCGGATTCGAGCCTCGTATTCATACCCAGCGGATGAACATAATTTACCCTGGCGGAATAGTAATCCCTGGTATTCAGGTTCTCCTCATGCCTCGAATAATTGTCAAGCACCGTGACCGAATTATACGGGTAACGTGTGTTTTCAAACTGTTCGTCCTCAATTGATCTGAAATTGTAGTATGTATTCTCCACCGTCAGTTCCTGTACCGGGTTTTTGAAATTTCGTTTATAGAAAATTGACGCAGATGACTCACCACTGTTATAGCCGCTGAGCGTGGAGGTAATTACGGTACTGAGAGGATTTTCACCTTTATACAGGAATGTTTCACCAAGAAGGTCAATGTCCTGCTTTATCGGTTTGTAACTTACGTTCAGGCTGAGGCTGTTCCTGTCATTTATGTAATAATCAAATCCGCTGTTGATTGTTGTCATCGTGACCGCCAGCCCGCCGTTCCCGGAGAGGCTGATTGTCGAGTCGATGGCCGTGAACCGGCTCTCGTTTGTCTGACTGATATCAAGAGCCTGGTAAATATTGAGGGCGGTCAGGTAGAAGGTTATTTTGCCTACGGAATAATCGATGCTGCCCGTGGTCTGGCTTGTAACCTTATTGAATGGCTTCAGGTTGAATCCCACGTTTCCGTTGATTCCGAACCTGGCCTCCTTCTTCAGGATGATGCTGATCACCCCGTCAATGTTTCCTTCGTATTTACCGGAGGGGTTGCTTATGATCTCGATCGACTGGATATCTGATGGCAGAAGCCTTGCAAGGTATTCCTTGTCGCGCTGCCGGCCATCCACCTGGATTATAAAGTTACTGCTCCCGTTCAGTGTCACGTTGTTCTGGTAATCTACGTTGACCTGGGGAATCTTCTTCAGCAGGTCATATCCGTTGGTTGCCGTCCGGGCTACCACCTCGGGGATTGCATAGGTTGTTCTGTCAACCATCTCCTTGCCCTTCAGGCGTTCTCCCACCACCGTTATCTCATCGATGCTGGCCGTGGTTTCAGCCAGGAAGATTGTGTCAACTTCCACATCGGACGCGCCTCCGGCAACAGCTACGCTCCTGCCGCTTGTCTTATAACCGACATAACTGACCCTGACATAGTAGTTGCCGGGTTTTACATTTTCGAGGAGATACCCTCCGTCGCCAAGGGTAATTACTCCGGTGAGCATTGCTGAATCTGGCAGCTGAACCAGCCCCACGGTAGCGTATGGCACAGGAGATCTGTCATTCTCCTGGCATACTTTACCGCTTATTTTCTGAGCCTGTGCTGCAACAGAGGCTGCCATAAGCAATCCGATCAAAATTCCTTTCATGGTCTGTCCCGAATTTATTTATTGAATTAGAGTGATTTCAGATTCGCTGTTTATATCCATTGGCATCTGCATACTGAAGCCGGGTGCGCTAATGCTCAGGTTTCCGGAAACATGGGTCTTGCCGGTTTCCTTAATCCTCATACCTGAGCTGACGTCAATCACCATTGTTGCACGGCTCATCCCCTTAAGGTCTCCATATGCCACAGTTGCGCCACCTGATTCTATCGGGGCTGCACCCTCAGATGCCTTTATTGCAGACTCTGCCGTGATGTTTGCCAGGGTGCCGTCTGTTTGGTCAAGACGATATTCCGATATAATGTCAAGCAACATTCCCCCTGAATTCAATTGCTGGGTGATACTCCACCGCCCGCCCTTCGTCACCTGTCCGCCTGGCAAAAAATGAGTGAACATTGAGATCATGCTTTTAAGGCCTCCCTCGCTGACTGTTTCGACAACCTGTTTACGTACTGCCAGGGCTGACGGGCCCTTTACTGAAATACTGCTCGTATCCCTGAGAATAATATCCGAGATCATCCTGCCATTGATTATCTCAACCGGTTTGCCGGTGTAATCGAGCTTGACATAAAGTGCATTTTTACTCAACCTGTTCATGATGCATGAGAGGACGTCAGCCGTTTCCTCAGATTTGATATCACCCTCATTTGCCGAGCTGATCCTTGTTACCTTGCCCATTGTGTTTGTAATGTTGACCAGCGTATCAAAACGCACTTCGGTCACCATGAAATCAGGTGTGGCTTCCAGCATTTTCAGAGACATTATGTATCTGACCCCTGATTCGGTTGTCTGCTGTACGCCGTTGATTGTCTGTGTTACCGTCTGCGACGTAACAGACCTGAGCTGGTAAACCTTGTTCTTCTCAAGGTTCATCTTAAGGGTTACTCCGTCTTGTGCCTGCACCGAAATTGCAAGCAGCATAGAGATGCCTGCAAAAAGAATGTTTTTCATAAGTCCCTGATTAGTTGTTTTTCAAGTTCGATGTAAAAGTAGGTCAGGCTTGATCTCAATACCATCCTTCGTCGGTAAACGGATGAAATTGACAGGCGAATGACAGATTTGAAAGGCAATTTGAATGGACGCCTGGCTGAATTGCCTCATAATTTTTCAGAATGTCATTGAATGATCTCTCATATTGAGTAATTTGCAGAAACTAACTTAAATTTATATTGTGAAGAAGTTAAATTATACCCTGGCGCTTTCGCTGCTGACATTGATAACACAGGTCTCTTGCGAGCGGTTGATTCAGAATAAGACCCTGGAGATACTTGTAAAAGATGGCAACAGCTGGTCATTGTCAAATAAAGAAATGTCACCGGCAGAAGGGACTGTCGTCAGCATTTATGACTCTCCGGTTGATATTATCGAAGGCTATCAGCCGGTTTACACAGGCATGACGGACAATTCGGGACTGGTCAGGATCAAAGTAAAGATTAAGGTGGAACCATATTACTTAATTGCTGAAAAGAACGGCGCCCGGAATGTTCATGACGGGTTGGTAGTATATAAGATATTTGAATCCCAGGATGAAGTCAATTCCGCTACTGTTCAGACACCTCCGGCAGCCATAGGCACACCCATGTACTTCGATACAAATGCCGACGGAATTGTTAATTCCTATGACGCTACGTATGGTTCACCTGTCGGCTCTGAACCGGACGATGAAGATAGAGTAACTGTTATTATCTATAAGTACTGAGAGCCTTCAGGGTTATCAGAATATGAATGAGAAGCCCGCATTGAAATCATGGCGGATGGGCAGGGTGTAAACAGGCTTGTAATTGCCGTAGAAATAAAACTTGCCTGACAGTCTTAAATGCAATCCGATATCTGCTACCCATCCCAGCCTCTCGAATTCCTCGTAGCCGAGAATGACTCCCGAACCGCTTGTGACCAGGTTATTAAGCATTCGGGTCCATGGATGATTGCCCGTAAAGGTAATCCCGCCACTCGGGGTATAATGATAATCCGGCTCGCCCTCAATCACCACCCTGTTGAGTCCGGCTCCGAAATTGAACCATAATCTTTTGGAATGTGCCGGATTAAATGTTAATCCCAACACCAGATCCTGGCTGTAAGCCCTGTTATCAATACTTTCCCATTCGGGGAACCCGCGTTCAACAAGACCTAATCCGATATTGAAAGAGGCGTATGGAGATACAACCTTCAACGGATTGCGATAATAAGCCAGACGCAAATCAACCGTGAATTCAGTTAACGGCTTACCCGGTGCTACAGCAACATCTTCATCTACAAGATGATATACAAAGACTCCAAAGACGCCTACTTCCCAGCTGTTCTTGTCCTGCGAATAGGCCGGGGCTGATGAGGCGAAGAGAATGGTCATGCAGACCAGCGCTGATCTGAGACTAAAGCTCATTAATGTTTTGGTGCACATCTGGATTTATATTATTCTGACTTATTGCCGTTCCGCACTTATGATGCAGATTATTATCGGTTTCTGCCCACTAAAATTAACAAACAAATTCTTATAATTTACCGCTTCGTCAGATTATATCTCAAGGAGAATTTTAGTTAACTTTCACGAAAACAAACCAGAAAATATTATCATGGCGACCAGAAAACTGACACAGGTAGTAAGGGGACAGCACGCTGTAGACGGTGCCGGAGTGCGTTTACGGAGGGTTTTGGGATACAGAACGATAAAGGATTTCGATCCTTTTCTGATGCTTGACGGATTCGACTCGGTTGATCCAAGTGACTATATCAAAGGCTTCCCCTGGCACCCGCACCGGGGCATTGAGACGGTCACATACCTCATCAGGGGTGAGATTGAGCACGGAGACAGCCTTGGCAACAAGGGTATAATCGGTGATCTGCAGTGCCAGTGGATGACGGCCGGATCAGGCATAATCCACCAGGAGATGCCACAGGCCGCAGAGCGAATGCTCGGATGCCAGCTCTGGGTTAACCTGCCGAAAAAGGATAAGATGACGCGGCCCGCATACCGCGATATAAGAAAGGGAGACGTGGAGGTGGTCAGCGAAGAGAATGCCACCGTAAGAGTGCTCTCAGGACGCTACGGGAACAAAAAAGGTGCTGTCAGAGGTGATTATGTGGGTGTGCAGTACCTCGACGTTGACCTGGGCCCCGGCAGTACCTGGAGTTACCGTGAAACACCCAATGACCAGACTCTGTTCCTCTACCTTATCGATGGTACACTGGCTGCCGACGCATCACTGACAGGCTTCGAGGAAAAAGCATGTGCAATGCTGATGACTGCATCATCACGCGAAGGAAATGCATCTGACGAGGTGAAGGTAAAGGCCGGACCAGCCGGAGCAAGGTTCCTCCTGATAGCAGGAAAGCCTCTGCAGGAACCGGTTGCCTGGGGAGGCCCGATCGTAATGAATACGCAGGAAGAACTTGACCTGGCTTTCAGCGAACTTCAGGATAGGACGTTCATCAAGCACGACAATCCACAGGAATTCTGACAGGATAATTTCAGATACCCGGTCCGCCCCGGCGTTAATCCAGCTTAACTTTCCTTTTTTGATACAGCCGGGTCAGTCTTTGATGCATCTGACCGAGTAGCCAAAGTTCTTGTTGGTCCAGCTCCCGTATACTTCATCATAATTCTCAAAGACACTGCGGCACCATGCATTTCCGGGGTTTTCTTCGGTTGAGGTCCACCAGTAACCTATTGATCCCTGGCGGTCAAACTGGCCTGAATAATCACGGTATCCGCCCGGGAGGGCTGTGAATCCTGATGAATTGGTCACAAGGGCATTGGTTCCCAGCCAATGGTCCGTACCCGTCTCCTTGATCTTGTATGCAGCACCCTCCTCTCCTCCGAGGTAGTTGATCAGAACGGTCCAGTCTTCATCACCTGGCACACGCCATCCTTTGGGGCAGAGCTTGCCCGATGAAACAGTCTTCCAGTTATAAAGAGCACCGTAATCTTCCTTATTGGCGACATCATTGTTATACCAGCAGTATGATGCATTTGTGGCAGCGGCCCACTCACTGATGCCTGGAACATGATGAATGGCTGTACCGTCATTGAGCTTTGTCGTTTTAAGATTTTCCAGGAGCCACTCCTGGGTACCTATCACAATACTGGTATAGACATTCCCGTCGCCGTCGGCAATATCATCGTTTGATTTCTTGCATCCGGCAATAGCCAGGAGTGAGAGACTGCAAATCAAAAGCAGGGCAGATGGCAGTGACGTACGAAATGACATAAGATCAGGTTTTTATGGACAATGGTATTTCTTTCTCCAAAAATAAGAGGTATTTGCTTATTGGAAACAGGCAGAAGAGAATTTTTCACCAGAAAGGAGCCGCAACAACACACATTATTAATTCAGGATGAAAACACTATCTTTATTCTCAAAGGCCACAGTTAAGAGAATGATGTCACGTATAAACTTATTAAGGGTCATTGCAGTGTGCGCAGCCCTTTTCACAGGTGTTTCATTATGGTCACAGAACAGGTTCGAGATCAGTGCCGGAGCAGGGCTCTTTGAGGGTGGATTCGTGAAGGCAAAATATGGCAACAGGTTCGAAGTTGGCCTGAGCCAGGATCTTGTAAGCCAGTTGCATACAACCGGCCTGGAGATATATTTCCGCATACCGCGAAAGTATGAGCCGGCCCTGCCCGGACCGTTTTACATAATGTGCGGTGTAAGCACCACGCTGTTCGGGAAGGGTTATGACACGTTCGAACAGACATTCATCTACCCACGAATAGGAAGATCATTTCTCTTCAGAAGCAAGACCGGCAGGGCCGGACTGAATGCAGATATAGGATTTGCGATCCACCGCCATACCAATCCGCCTGAAGGGTATATTACCGAGGTCATCCCGATTTCCGGCAGCGCAGGTTTCTTCTACAGGTTCTGAAACCGGTGCACGGGAGTCCTGATTTTAATTATATCTGATCAGAAAATAACAACAGCCATGAAACATCTGTTTTCGCCACTGACAATAAGGAATATTACTGTCAGAAACCGCATCGCTATGTCACCCATGTGCCAGTACTCGGCATTGGACGGATTTGCAGGTGACTGGCACCTGGCACACTACGGCGCCAGGGCCGCGGGCGGCGCAGGACTGATAATCGCAGAAGCTACAGCCGTATTGCCGGAAGGAAGGATCACGCCCGGCGACCTGGGATTGTGGAGCGATGACCATATACCCGGTCTCCGCAGGATCACGGACTTCATTCATAGCCAGGGCGCCATTGCAGGAATCCAGCTGGCTCACGCCGGCAGAAAAGCCTCCTGTGCGGTACCCTGGGAGGGAGGAAAACAGCTCTCCTCCGACAACGGAGGATGGGAAACCATAGCGCCATCCGCCATCCCCTTCAGTCCGGGCGAAAGAGCCCCGGAAATGGCAGACAGGATATGCATTGAAAAGGTTATTTCCGGATTCAGGGATGCAGCCGTCAGGGCACTGAAGGCAGGCTTCATTGTGGCAGAGATACACAGCGCCCACGGATACCTCCTCCAGGAATTCCTTTCACCGCTGAGCAACAGACGGAGCGATGAATACGGCGGATCATTTGAAAACCGGACCAGGCTGCTCCTCGAAGTGACCGAAGCAGTGAGATCAGTATGGCCTGCCGATTATCCGCTGTTTGTAAGAATATCCTCAACCGAGTGGACCGACGGAGGGTGGACACCGGAAGAGAGTGTCAGGCTGGCTCCGCTGCTGCAGAAAGCCGGAGCAGATTTAATCGATTGCTCATCGGGAGGCAACATACACAATGCGAAGATCCCGGCAGGGCCCGGCTACCAGGTGCCGTTCGCAGAAGCTGTGAGAAAGACCGGCATAATGACTGGTGCCGTCGGAATGATTACAGACGCCGTACAGGCTGATGAGATAATATCATCCGGAAAAGCTGACCTGGTTTTAATGGGCAGGGAACTGCTGCGCAACCCGTACTTCCCGCTTCAGGCTGCCCGTGCAATGGGAACTGAAGTTGACTGGCCCCGCCAATACCTGCGGGCCAGATAGACCAGGCTCCTTTCGGCCCGGAAGGCTATTTCTGCAAAGAATAAAGAAACCTGATCTCCTCTGCCCAGAGGGTCTCCTCCGGGGTTTCCAGGATAAGCGGCATGTCATCAAACCGAGGGTCATTCATTATAAGGCTGAAGACATCATCGCCGAGTTCTCCCTTTCCAAGGCTGTCATGCCTGTCAACGCGTGACCCGAACGCCTTTTTTGATTCATTCAGGTGCATCCCCTTAAGATATTTGAATCCGACAATCGTGTCAAATTCGGCGAAAACCTTCATGAATCCCTCATCCGAGGTCAGGTCATAGCCTGAAGTATATGCATGGCATGTGTCAATGCACACCCCCACCCTGCTCTTGTCATCAACCCGGTCAATTATATGCCTCAGGTGTTCAAACCTGTAGCCCAGGTTAGTGCCCTGTCCCGCTGTATTTTCAATGACGGCAATCACCCCGGAGGTCTTTTCAAGAGCTATGTTTACCGATTCGGCAATCAGGTTAAGACACTCCTCCTCTGAGATTTTCCCAAGGTGGCTTCCGGGATGGAAATTCAGCCTGTCAAGTCCGAGCAGCTCGCACCGTTTCATCTCATCATTGAAGGCATGACGTGACCGGCCCAGCCCTTCCGGATCAGGGCTGCCGAGGTTTATGAGGTAACTGTCATGCGGCAGTATCTGGTAAGGCCTGAAATCAAGCTCTTCGCACCGCTGCCGGAATGCATCGATGCTCTTTTTCGTGAGGGGCGGCGCCACCCACTGCTTCTGATTCTTAGTGAAGAATGCGAAGGCCTTCGCTCCTATTTCACGGGCATTCAGTGGGGCGTTCTCAACTCCTCCCGATGCACTTATGTGCGCTCCGACATATTTCATTGGTTCTGATATTTGTCTACCGCTCCGTCAGCGGCTTTTCATAGACAAAGATATCAGTGAATCCCAATCCTGCAAGTTCCGGATAGAACGGATATGTCTCCTCCCTGGTGAAGAATCCGGTGATTATGACCCTGTAACTGTCCCATTCCTCAAGTATTTCAACCGGAAGCTTAAGGCGCTTTTCTATCCGCTGTTTAGCCCGTTCTGCCTCTGCCTTCCTGTAGTAGCTTCCGGCATGGAGGACGAATCTTGGAACGGGCGGAGGCGGCGGAGTTATCTCTTCATCAGGCTTCGGCTGTTCTGTGACAATTTCGGGCTGCTCATCCTTCACAGGAGGCGCTTCTGCCATCTCCGGCTCAGCTTTTGGCTCCGCTGCCGGGGCATTGACATCTGGAACCACCGGCACGAGTCCTGTTTCGGATTCATGAAGAACTGTAATGTCGTCGAATCCGTACTTCCTCAGTAACGGAATGAATTCCCTGACCTCGTTTGTATCGGCAAAGCCGGTAATCTGAACCTTGAAGAGACCACCCTCGCTTCGTATTGTTACAAGTTTCTCAGCAGCTGCAAGCAGCCTGTCGCTCATTGAAACAGTCTCCTCAACCGAATTGAAGGCCCCGAGCTGCACCGTGGTGCCTCTTATTACAACCGGCACAGGCGCTTCCTCAATAGTTTCCTTTACAAGTGCAAGGGAATCTTCCCTCGTCTGGCTGATCCATTCACCCCTGACGGCCTTGTTCGAGATGACCCATATCTCGGTAATTCCCTGGGCATGTATAACAGGTATATATTTTTCAAGATCTTCACGGTCTGCAAAACCGGTAATGCGAACCTTCCAGAATCCGTCTTCCTCGAACAGCTCAACATTCTTATCAAGGGCTCCCTCAACCTTCTTCTTCATTATCTCCGCATAGAGCTTGTTCCTGAATGCACCAAACTGAACTGCATAATAGTCTTCTGTGATTGTCACGAGCTCACGCGTCACCTCATGTATGACAAGGTACGAAGTGTCTTTGACCACGGTTCTGCCCGGCACCGGAGGAACAATTTTCAGGGTATCAGTAGCGGTAATGATGCCCGGGATCTGCGGGATGTCTTCAACCATTGCAGAATCAGGCAGGATGACTGTTTCTGGTATGAGTTCAGCCTTCCGCACAGTGAAGTCCAACCCGGTGACGTAATCTCCCTCCCGGCTGCTCCTGATGATGAATGGTATCGAATCAGGGTCGGATGTCATGTCAAGCTTCCGGAGCTGGGCGGTGTCAACCCTTGCATAATATGATCCGGGAGAAAGCCCGAAATAGCTGAAGTAACCGTCAGGCTCGGTCTGTACCCTGCCTTTGACAGTATTGTTACTCCTGTAAATATTTACAAGAATCCTTCCGATACCAGAACTTACACCATCTTTTTCAAGCATAACCATACCGGTGGCTTCTCCCTCGACATTGACAGGGATTTCAATAAGCTTGAGCATGTTTGCATCGGTAATCACCGCATAAGTCTTTTTATGGAGACGCCATGACACGTCGGTGAAATTGCTTTCATCAAGCTCGATGAAGTGTTTCACGTAAGGCTCCATGCCTGTGATATGTATTACCGAATCTTTCTCGCTGTATTCGATCTTTCCGCTGTTCGACCTTATTGCAAGACCATTTGCCGGGGGTTCGCCATCGTCACGTATGCCGTTTGCGTTAAGATCGAGGAATGCGACGACCGAGATTCCCCCCCTTCCGACATTGGTGCGGTTGTCTGCCTTCAGGAATGAGGTCTTTTTGTCATTAATCAGGCTTCCGCGGGCATACTGCACAAATGTTGTCTGCTCATTGCTCTGACGAACCGACATACCCATCTGGGCGAAGGAGAAATCATACCTGAGGCCAAGCTCTCCCATTGTCACATTGTTCCGGAAGTTATGTTCGAACGACAGATTCAGGTAACCATTTGTGAAAAGCCTCTTCTCTATGCTGACTTTTCCAGATATGAATTCGTTCAGGGTATAATTGTACTGGACCTGCGGCATAATGACAAAATTGGCGGGAAGTCTGAAGCCAAGTGAAAGCTGACTGGAGAGACTGGGATCGAATTGTTCAGAAAAGACTCCGTACGTTGTGATATTGGCACTCATCCTCGAGACGGCTCCGGCAACCATCCATTCGGCTGTGTTGTACCTGGAACCGGGAAAACTGATCCTGTGCCATGAAAGCCTTGAATATGCTCCCATCTTTTTTATCCTTACAGGAACCGAAAGAGAAGCTTTTATTTCATCGAGGTAATTGTACGATATGGCCTTCTGATTTCTGTCGTACCAGATATAATTCAGATCCATCTGAATGTTGGAAGGCATACGGTAGCTCATTGTTCCCTTCGCCCTGACGCCATACATATAATCACCTGAAACGAGGAGGTTGTTTGTTATCCTTACTGAGGCGTTCACAAAAGGCATGGCAGGACCTGAACCAACAGATGAGAGGTATTCGAGACCTCCGCCGAGGGTAATATGCTTTGTGGCACCGTATCTTAGATCAGCCCTTGAAAAACGGCTCCACGAAGAATCTTCAACGAACCCCGCGCTGACAGTGTATTCAAACTCCTTATGAGGCATGAAATTGAAAGGAATTGTGATATTCTGTTCCCGTGTTCTCTCTTCGCCCCATGGCCCGTAAAACTTAAGTTTTACAAGCGTGTTGCCGTAAACCAGCGGAACCTCGAATGTGAAAAACCCGGAGGCATCGGCCTTAAGGTAATCAACAAGCACATTGTTGACATAAAGCTCAACGGTCCAACCGGGCTCAGTCCGGTCAGTGAGCGAATATGTTCCGAAAGAGCGGCGGAAGGTTGTGGGTGTGTTTGTAACCTGTACCCCGACAACCGGATTGAACAGGGAAGAAGTTGCGTTGGTGTTGATCTTCCCGAGCATCACCTGCCGCATCCAGCTCCTGTCGTTATCCACATGGCGCCACATGTAGTATTGCTGCTTTTCACTGAAAGCGGTTCCGGTGTACAATGTAAGCGAGGCTGACGCTTCTCCTCCGGCAATGACCGAGCCAAGGGCAAGATTGAACCTTCCGTCCGACTTCCCTCCGGGCTGCTGGCTTGCATAGACGGACCAGTCGGCCATTCCAAACCGAAATCCCGGATAGCTCCGGCCTATTGTGGTGTCTGCAATAATCTCTCCCTTCAGCCGTGTGATGTTTCTCCTCATCTCTTCCTGGCGCATCTCGCGGATAACCGGCAGCTCAACCCTGGTATCGATACTGACTGTCAGATCCCTGAAACTGAAACTGCAGTCGAGGCCGAAGACCTTGCCGTAATACAGGGCTTTCAGGTAAAGATTCGTTTCTGTTCTTATAAGGGCATCAGATTCAAGCTGAAAGCTTTTTCCCCCGAAATCTATCTGACTGCTTGCATGGCTCACAGTATAGGAATTTCCGGGATCAATAAAAAAACCCGTAACAGTCTCGAGATCATCAGAAACGACATTTCTGATTCTGAGAAAATTAAACAGGTCCCTGACCGGCAGATAAACTTCCTCTCCCCTGATCAGGGCATCTATTTCACGCTGACCGATATACGGGATCTTTATATAAACCGGAATCTCATCATATTCCGGCGTTTCCTGTGGCAACGCCATGCGCGGGAGTGCCAGGAGACACAATGCCAGTATAAAAACCCTCACTCCGGGTGACAGGATATGCATTAAGTCCGAAAACTGCCTGTATTCATATGCATTCCTGTCTGTCATCAATCAATATATGTCATATGTCACTCCTGCACGAACGTGACGTCGATTGTTCCGCTGTAGTTACCGGCCGGATTTGATCCTATGGTTCCCACAGTAAGGGTCCCTCCCACGAGAACCGTTGTCTGCTGCTGGTATGGCAACATGGTAACGAACGGCGATGCCGGATATGTACCCTGCACTGTGAGAAGGAGAGTGCCGCCTCCGCTGCCCGTAAGGGTTGATGTTGTGCCTGACAGCACCGATATTACTGTACCCGGATTTGCCCTGATATAAAACATTGCCGGCGTATGAAGCATTCCGAGGCTCAGTGGTATCACGGTGCCGGTCGCCGTTCTGGCAGATCCGTCAGGAGGCACGGTGATGGAGCCTCCTGATGCCCCGGGAGTAAATGCACCGAAAGCCATCGGCTGTGAATGATTTACCGTGATTACAACCGGCCGGGGAGGAGGCTCCTGGGCATACAGCGGACTGAATAAACCGCTCAGAACCACCACTGCCGCCATGAGCAAAATCCCCTTCAGAAAATCCGGTTTGACAATCATTCCGTTCATCGTATTCCAATAGTTAACTTTTTGGTATACTGTCTGTTGCCTGTTGTATACCTGATAACATACAGCCCCGGCCTCACATTCACGGGAATCTCATACTGACCTGTTTCATGAATTGTTGTGATCAGCGCCGGGCGACCGGAGAGATCACATATCATTATAATGCCCTGATTATCTTCTATATGCCAGACCGTAGCCCTGACAAAATCACCTACAGAGTATGCAGTGAAAAGTTCAGATGACCCCTCCGGGCCATCGATGCCCGTTGTGCTCTTCTGAAATGCCAGCATAAACCTGTTGTTATAATCGCCTGCCGTGAGATTGACTTTATATTCTGCCTGCGGCTGGAATTCAATATTCCGGCCGGTGACTGCATCACGGAAAAAGACCCTGACACCTTCAGGCAGATTTTCAATGTCACTCATGCGGAATGTCACTTCTCCGTCCCTGTAACTTTTGAGCCCCAGCGGTACATACATCGCTGTGTCTGCCTGACCGGGAAGAGCGTTTATCGAAAGCTTCTGTCCTCCCGGCAGGACAGAGTAAAAGTTGGTGACCATCATGTCTGTGTTCATGAGTTTCAGTGCGTCAAAACCGGAATCGAAAGAAGTTTTTGCGGCATCGTCAAAATAAACGACAAGCGGGTCAACCGAAGAGGTGTCATCGGTGAAGGCGGCAGTAACCCTCAGAAGGAAGCGGGCGGAGGCAGCTGAAGATTTGAGGAAGGGGTGCGTCCTGTCGCTGATCCTAACGCTGTTTGTCATCCCCAGCGTCGCCGTTGCCGGGAACGTGTCAGTGACATGAACGAAGAAGCCCTGCATCGAAGGGATAATATTGGTGGATACGCCCGGATCACTGGGAATACCATTGACATAGCTGCTGTAGGTGCCTCCGTATTCGTCGGTTGTGCTGGCCCTGAAATAGTATACGGCATAATCAACGTTTGACCTTGTCCACCCCGTGGCCGCATCCCAGTCAATCGGAGAGGGGTATGGGTTCCCGACAAGATTGAATCCCTTTGTGAAAGCTTTGTTATGATTGTAGAGGGTTACCGAGAGGCTGCCATTGTTCACTTCACCCGTTACATCCACCGTCTTCGCAACACCTGAGGAACCGAAATTTGCCGCATAGCCTGACATAACAGCCAGTATATTCGTACCTGTTGTATAACCGACCCAGCCTGACGAGGTCCTGTTCTCATCGTACCGGTAGAATAGCGGGAATGACGAGGCGAGGTTCATGTCATCACCGAATTCACTGACCGTTGCATCGCTGAATGGTGAACTAAAGTATTTGTAACCGTAGGCAGAAGGAAGATATCTCTGCATTGTGACGTCACCTGCAATGCTTCCGTTGCCGGAGCCGTCGACAAGCGCTGTTCCTGAAGCATCGGAAAGGAGCGTCAGGTTACCGTCAGAGACCAGGGTTCCGTTCTGAACAAGCACCACCCCGGAAACGCCGAGGGGGGCTGTCAGCGTGACACCGGCAGGATTGTTTATCGTAAGGTTCATTACCGCATTCCCGGTAAACAATCCGCTTATAACCGACTGAGGAGCGTCTCCGAGAAACTCTACAGTGCCTGAGGCGGCATCAAATGAACCGCTGCCTGAAGCTGATCCGTAAACCCTCATTGTTCCTCCGGAGATGGTTAGGGAACCTCCCGGATCAATTTCAAGATTGCCGGCTTCACCGGTTAATCCGGTGGCAATAACCGGGTCAACAGCAACATCAGGAATCAGGACGTCGGTCACCGGGTATGGAACAAAACCACATGACCAGTTGGCGTGATTATCCCATGAACTGTTTACAGAACCATTCCATACCTGGCCCGCAATTGTAACTGTTGCTGTTGCCGACAGACCGGAGCAGACAGATCCGTCTAATGTATTGGTCACTATATATGTTCCTGATTTGCTTGCAGATACATCTATCTGTCCTGTGGAGGTGCTGATGAAAACGAGTCCAGTCGCAGATGAGAAGGTACCTGCAACTCCTCCCGGATCAAGGACAGGCATCGGGTCCGGCCCGTTCTGGCAATAGGGTGAACCCGGATAGGCAAATGAAGCTGTACGGACAGTAATGCTCACTGACCTTGCCGGGCTTGTTCCGCAGGCGTTGGTTGCCGTCACGCTAAGGGTGCCGCCCGTTGCAGCCATACTGAAATCAACCGTAACAGAGTTGCCGCTGCCGATAATTGTCTGGCCTGTGCCGCTGTATGACCAGCTGTAAGTAACCCCGGAAACGAACGGCACAGTGTAGACATAGCCTGTGCCACCCGGACATACCATGGTTTCAGAGGCAGTAAAGTCACCGGGCCTTGAAGCAACAACCGGGAAAGATATCACCACCTCATCCTGGGATGAACAAGGTCCGTTACTTATTGTCCACCGCAGAGTGTAACTCACCCCCAGTACCCCGTTAAATACGGTATTGTACAGTGTGCTGTTTTCAAATGAACCGCCGGCACCACTGACAACTGTCCAGAGGCCCGAATAGGTTCCCGGATTGTTCCCGGCAAGAGTGGTGGTTGAAAGACCGCAAAGTGACTGGTCGGAACCGGCAACGGAAACGGGTGGCAGCTCATAGACAGTCACAGTATTTGCATCCACCACACCGGTTCCTGATCCGCTGTTGAACCTGAAGCCGGTAAGCCGGTAAACCCCTGGTACGGTTGCCGGTAAAGTGAAAGGCAGGGAGGTGACTGTTACATCAGGCTGGCTGATACCATTGATCGTATAACTTAATATATATGTGAGAGTTATCGGTGTAAATGAGATAAAGCTGACTGGTATGCCACCCGAACCGCAGATGGGAGTGAATGAAGAGAACGAAGCTCTCGCCAGGGTACCGGAAATACTTGCCGTGGTAAAATCAGATGGGGTTGCTGAAACTGACACATCTCCGGTTGTGGATACCTCTCCAATGTTGTTGGTTCCTACAGCAGTCGAAGGCTGTTCGGTCCACAACCCGGATATATACCGTGCGACTCTCATATCTGCAAGTCCGTTTTCTGTAACCAGCGGTGTGAGGTCGCTTTGCGGATCCCAGCCTATCTTTATCCTGGCTGACGCTGCAGCCGGTGATGATACGCTCCAGTATTCCAGGGTATTTGTCACTTCCAGTGGCGGTGCAATGGATGTTGCCGTTGTATTCGGCGAGAAAAACTCAGCAGTAAAATATGTTGTAATCCCCGCTGCGGAAGTGAGGGCAAACCTGTGACCCTTGACCGAACCTTTTCCAAGGGGAAACACAAAGGAATCGCCATTGATTATTTGTTTTGTCAGCGGACCGCTCACATATGACGTGGAACTGCCACCCACCGGTACCACGGCGGATGCAGAGGTGCTCAAAAGCACAAGTCTTCCTGATGCAGAAGTGTTGATGACCCCGTTTGTGAGTATCAGCTGGCTGGCTGCTTCAATCAGGCCTCCGTCACTGACTGTCAGCCCGGCGGAATTGTTGATTTCAATATTCCATAATCTGTCCGTGCCGCTGAAATCACCTGTGGCTCCTCCAAAGCTCTGTGCGGATGATCCTGAGAATGATACGGTTGCTGCAGGATAAGCGCCGGTTCCGGATCTGAATTCCCCTGAATTGTATCTTTCAAAAGTTCCCCCGACAGTTATTTTTCTGTTGTTAACGCTGTTGTCAAGGATCGGACCATCAATGATAAGCCTTTTGCAGACTGTCAGATCAGAATTGGGCAGTATCCTTCTTCCGGTTCCGGAGAAGATGAGGTTAGGTACAGATGTATATACACCGGAAACTATTATATATGTTCCGCTTCCTCCATATTCAATGGTTCCGTTGCCCGAACAGTCGGTAAAGCCGGTATATGTACCACCCGGAAGGTTTCCTCCTTCAACATATATCTTGCCGTTTCCGGTTACGTCACCAAGGTTGTGTCCGAAAGTAGGAGAAACAAGGCGCAGCTCTCCGTTTAATACAGTGTTAAGGACTGAGATGAAGTTGAGGTCAGCCGTGACCACATGGTCAATTATTACATTGCATCCGCCAGGTCCGCCTGCCGGACAGGGAGGAGATGCTCCCACCGGTGTCCATATCGCGGCATCTGTCCAGTTCCCGTTACTGTTTGTAATGTATTCGGGAACCTCGTCGGGAATGGCGGCATCATTTCCGGCAGTATAATCTCCGTTCAAATTGTTGCTGCCGGTATAATAGAATGAAACTGTGTTGGCCGCTTCGCTGACATTATCCGTTGCGGCACCGGGAGCAGCCTTGTCCCATGTGCCTGCGGGCATTACAAGACGTGCGGCGACATATGCCGATTCTGTCCCGTTGACGTCAGCCGTCAGATAACCGAAAACCAGGCTTGCATTAAGGCCTGAAATGCCCGAGCTCTCTGCCTGCCAGTAATACGCAAGTGCATTAAGCGGATTCAGGAGGGTCGGATGGTAGTCATTTACCGGATTTATCCTGACTGATCCTACTGTTGAGCTTGCCGTCGCCGTGAAGAGGGCTGGCGTATATTTTCCGGCCACACCCACCGGGAAGGTAAAGGTCTGTGCTCCCGTCGGGAAAAACTTAAGCAGGCCCCTGCTGCTGGCCACGCCGTCTGACTTTATCATATTCGAGGAGGAGAAGCCCGTAGAATGGATAACGCTGTTCTGACTGAGAGTCAACTGGTATTTGTTTATGTCAAGTACTCCCCTGCTCATCACAAGGTCATGCTGAAGCGCGATATCGTTGTTCAGCCTTGCCCCGGTATTGGTATCAAGCACCAGCCTTGCAAATGAACCGGTCCCTGTTAAAGTTTGCAGTGAACTGCCAGCAAGTCTTATTCCGCCGGTTGAATTATCATCTGTATACGCGCCATTGTTCCCGAGATTTCCTCTCAATGTCAGCAAACCCGATCCGAGAACCAGGTTGCCTGATACGATATCCAGATCATTGTTTACAGTGAAATCGCCATTTGCCGTAAGAGAGGTTAGTGACGAGACCTCCAGATCATAAAAGTCAGTCACGGATGACCCGGAGATTGCCTGGACTCCCCCGTCAAATATTGTCCGGTTGGTGCCGTAAGTATATGTTCCGTTATTTGTCAGACTGCCCCTGATTGTTATGTTGCGGTTGTTTGACAGGAGAAAGCTTCTGCCGTTTTCCAGGGAAATGTTGCCGTTCAGAACCAGCGGGCTGATCATCAGGGCAAGACTTGCATTGCGGTTTGTCCCGGACGTTTTACCTGAAATTGTAAGGTTGCTCAGAGGAATGTTTGCATCAAGCTGATAAGACTGATCCGCATCTATTGCCGGACCTGATGAAGGTGTTTGTGCAAAGATCACGGTACCACCTGTCACCGACCCGGATGACGGCCTCAGGTAAAGATCCCCGAAGGTTGTTCCTCCTCCGCGGATAATTGTAAGGTTTCCACCGGTCATTGTAAACTCACTGCCGTCGTTAAGCACCTCCAGTTTTGCCTTGGCTGCATTGGCACTGTTGCCGTAAATGAAGACGTTGCCGCCGCTCTGCCTGTAGGTCAGAATACCGTTGGTTGAGGCCAGCGGCCTTCTGATCTGGCCATTGATAAAGAGGTTTCCGCTCTGTACTTCAAGAACTGACGCTCCGCTGCCCGAGTATTCAATGTCTGCGTTGTTCCCCGTGTTTCCTGCAGGTCCGATGTACACATTTCCACCTCCTGTCAGAATCCTCAATCTGCCATTAAGGTACAGAGTTTCAGAGCTGGCCGCATTTGAAATGTAAACATTTGACGGCGTATTGATTGTAAGACCCGCCGTGGCGGGTATTGTGAAATCAGTAGATGTCGAGATTGCAAGGTCTCCGATACGGTCATACACAAAAGATCCATTAAGCAATGTCAGCCAGTTATTTACAGGAGTCGACAGGTTTCCGCCAATGTTCCATGTAATTGTCGTATCAGGGGAGTTACCCTTATCTATCGTTACATTATTGAATACCGTTACGGGTGTTGTGCTCAGGGTTGGATCGTTCGTAACAACGGTCGACCTGTTGCCGGTGAAAATCACGCCGCATTGGTTGCTGCCGCTGAGAAAACGCATGACGCTCGGGGAGCCGGATGGCCTTGGAACGGTGTTATCGCTGTTATTATAAACCGAGCCGCCAATTGACATTATATTATTGCTTGAAGTGCTCCAGACATCAATCCCTGCTCCTGGAGCAACAAATACGTCCCCGTCAATATTTATTCTTTGAAGCCGGGTCCCGTTGTAGATGAAGCCAAACGACCCTCCTGCCACAAGCAGGTTGCCCTTTACATTCACGGTCTTTTCGGCAATCGTTCCGTAGATGCCGTTCCAGGTCATTGCCAGCCATGCATCGGCATCCGAGCCGTTGCAGATAAGGTCTCCGTTGATTGTAACTAAAGGTATATTGGGAAGAATAATGTTGGATCCCCTTAGCGGTGTCATGATTACAGTTCCGTATTCATCTGCATTCGAGGGCAGTATATAATATCTTCCGGCTTCGGGATTTATCGAATAGAACTCTGAGATTCCATCATTCAGGCTGAACTCTGAAAAGTCTCCGTTCGGATAAACGAAATATTCGGGATTATCGAAGTCTCCGCTTGATCTGGTCGTCAGTCGTATTTTACCGTTTCCTGAAGGATGATTTAAAACTGAGGCAAAAGTGCTGCCGGGATTGTTTTGAATATCAAGCACTGATCCTTTCTCGATCTGCAGACTTGCACAGTTGACAACGGCTTTGTCCCTCCCGTAATATGGCAAGGCAATGTCATTATCATCAGGAGGCAATGGCGGGTTTTCAGTTGCCAGCCATATTGAATCGTTTCCGCCTATTATTACAATATCATTGGCACCGGGTGTTGCAGGGGGAGGATTGGTTACTGTATGCCCTGTAAGCGACCAGGTTGAGGTTGAACTCCATAGACCATTCTGGCGGCTGTAGTATATCCTGGGCAGGCCAAAACTTCCTGCACTGCCGGCAGTGTAATCACCGTCAAGGAAGTTGGTGCTGTTTGTCGGAGTGACCCAGTCAGAAATTGTATTTGTGGCGGTGTTAATATCAGACGTCTGCCCGATATACCAGTTCAGCGAAACATTGTCATATAGGGCGGGCACATAATTGGTTTCCGTACCTGCAACATCTGTCTGACTGTAGACAAATGTATGGCTGACTGAATATAACGGTATCCCCGAAAACCCCGCTGATTTGACCCTCCAGTAATATGACAGGCTCTGACCGTTGACAGTAGTGACCGGATGCTCGTAATCAACCGGATTAACCGAGATCGAACCGTAGGCTGCCGGCGATGCAGTGAAACCAATTGTGGCCGGGGTGTACCTTCCTGACATTCCCACCGGGAACACAAACGGATCATTCGAGGAGTAGCTGCGGGAAAGGCCCCCGTCTCCCGCATTTCCAGCCGTCTGAATGAACCTGTCGGTGCCGGCGTTCAGAATTGATGCGGTGTCATTCAGGTGAAGATTATACGTTCCGATGTTAAGGTTTCCGCTGACGGCGAAATTAAGCGATCCGTTTACCGTCATCCTGTTAAGCAACGAAACCGGAGAGACAGAGGTGTTTGCCAGGTCAAGATTGCCGTATACCCCGCCTCCGTTGATTGTCTGTGCAGTTGAACCGTTGAGAACTATCTTTCCGGTTCCGGTCGCAATACCTGAGTTGAATACGTTCCCTGAAACATTTAAAATCTTCCCTCCGTAATTAAGTGTACCGGCAACAAGGTTCAGCGCCGACGATACATTTACTGTATTCTGAGATCCGGCAATAGTAAGAGCTACTCCGGATGGTTTTGTGACAGCAAGGGAGCTGAGAGAAAGAGGTGCGGCAAGGTTAACCGTGAAAACCCGGGCGGCAGAACCGTTAAATGTGGTTGTATTTGTTCCGGTCGTATAGGTAGTGCCGGTTTCCAGCAGGAAGTTGCCGCCCACGGCAAGATCGTTGCTGTTTGCATTCAGAACACCCGAAATGACAGACAGGTTGGCGGCTATTGCAAGCGGCGTACTCATTCTGACAACGGCGGTGCCGCTTGTCCGGTTAACTGTCAGATTATACAGGGGAGCCGTAGAATAGATCGAATAACTTGTGGCGTCAGTCCCGGAGCCGCTGACAGGAATGATTTCAAGGGTACCCCCGGTTACGTTGATGTTCGCCGGGGATGATTTTACGTCAAATGCTTCGGCGGTGGCAGTGGTTGTAACGTCATAAATGCGGATCGTTCCTCCGGAAACCGTATAGATGTTATCGGGGTTTTCAAGATTAAACGAGCCATGGGCTGAACTTATACCTGATGCTGTACGGTTGGTATTCAGGGAACCGGTCGTCATGTCGGTAAGGCCCGCTATGGTTGTATAGACAGCCGGGGTTCTCTGGAACCGGCCCCTGAGGATGAACAGGCCGCCTGACTGACCGTACGAAGCAGATCCTGTGGATGAAAGGAACTGTTTGGCGTCAACGACTCCATCATTTATTATTACCTGACCGGAAGCCAGGGATGTCGTAACTATCCCGCCTGATTCCTTTGCCGAAAGTAGCCCGTTGTTTACCTGGAGTCTGCCGAATACGTAAAGTGAACTTCCCGTTCCGGTGGTGTTTATTCCCATCGCGCCGTTTGAAGAGGCGGATACACTATAAGCAGTGTTTACCTCGCGGTAATCATCAGCTGTAATGAAAACAGCCACATCGACACCGTCACAGATGAGGGCTCCGGTGGAAGGTATATAATAGTGGGCATTGGGCAGGCTTCCTTCTGACAATGAAGGAATAAACAGGTTCCCCTTCAGGACAAGGGTTCCGGCATAAATCCAGAGTGCCTTCCTCACAAGCGGATTCCCGGTAACGGATTCCGCCTCCTGGTCATTGGCGCCAAAGAGCCTGAAATTGGAATAGGCTGAGGAGGTTACTGTAAGACTGTATGTCTGGTCTGAACCCTTGTTGACAATCAGGTTGTAAAAGTCTGTCACACCGTTGCAGGTCAGGGTATTGTCCGATGCTCCTTCAAAGTAAACAGTAGCGGCTCCGGAGGTAACGCCCGGAGTGGTGGGTGGAAAGGCATTGTATACCGGATATGTAAGGTTGGTGAACCGCACCGTTCCGTTGTTGGTGAAATCACCTCTGATCCTGACGGTGTGAAAATTCAGGTAATAGTTCAGGTAGGGCGCAGATCCACCGGTATCTCCTATTGCTGTGTTTGTCACGCCATTTCCCACTGAAATTGCAGCCCCGGTTTCAACTGTTACACTGCCTCCTACAATAAGGGAAAGCTTCGCCGTTGAGCTGTTATCGTTGATCCTGAATGTGCCGCTGCTGACTCGCAGGCTGCCGTTCAGTGTAAGGGCAGTCAGCTGGGTGGCTGTTGCGCCGGAAGTATTGATTACAAGGTTGTTGTAAACAGCCTGGGATGCCGGAAGCGTAAAATTCGACGAATTGTAGTATTCTGCAGTCCCGCCACCTGCATCAACAAAAGTATTCGCAGTAGATGCCGGAAAATTGGCCGATGCAAGCTTCAGAGTACCCTGCCCCGAAAGTGCTGATAACGTGGAGGTAAAGCGATACCCCGCCTGATCAAGAAAAGCTCCCGGAGCAATCTTGACAGAGAGTCCTGATTGAGCAACGTCCTGGGTAAGCGTCACCGTGCGGTCGGTAAGGATAATAACTCTTGAGTCATCTCCCGGAACCTCGCTGCCGATCTGGAGGGTGCCACTGGGATCAGAGGTCCAGGTAAACGGGTCGTTCCAGTTGCCGCTCATGTAAGAATAAAATGTGTTGTACCTGATAGTACCCAGCGCAAAATACTGGCCCGGATTAATTACTGGCTGCGAGACAATAGAGCTGGACCCGATGGTTCCGCCGATTGTTGAATAATTACCTGCCTGAGCCGGGGCCATCCCAATGGCTTTTGTTTCATCAAGGCTTCCTTCGAAAAGCTCAATTCTCGCCCTTGTAAAATTTCCACCGTTGGTGTTCTGCAGGGTCCAGCAGGCCGGATCCACAGATACTATCGTAATACCGTCTCCGTAGAGAGCTCCTGTCTGACTGTATGAACCCTTCAGCACCGGACCGGTTGCGCCGGTGTTGACATCGAGAAGGCTTATAGCTTTATATACTCCTCCTTCTCCTATCGGGAAAAGATAATTGCTTCCCTCGCCGGCAAGACCTGCCGTAAGTGTCCTCTGAAGACCTCCGGTTGTTAATTCGATAAACGAGTTTTCTGATCCTGTAACGGCAAAGGGCGAGCCATTTGTTACCGAAACTGTATACCCTCCGGCAAATAATATTCCGTCTGAAAGAGTCAGGATACCTCCCGATGCAAGGGACAGGTTGCCGTTGAGGGTCACGCCGTTTGTATTGTTGATTGTAAGATTATTCAGCGATGCCACACTTGCCGGTATGTAAATGCCCGGGGAGGAACCGCCGAAGACCAGTGAAGAGGCTGTGGTAGTTGAAAGATTTCCGGAGGTGTGTATTATGGATGGCCCGTTCAGCGTCAGGGTGTTTGCACCCACACTGAAATCTCCTGCCGCAAGGTTAAGCACCGATGATAGTGTGACTGATGAAGCAAGATTCACACCGGCAGCGTTGTCAATTATAAGGCCTCCGTCACCGGTGAAGGGGGATGTCAGTTCAATCCCGGTTGTCTGAGCCGCGGAGCCCCTGTAACGTATGGCTGACGCGGTGCCGTAAGAGGGGGCAGACCCAGATGCAGTGGCGGTGCCTTCCAGAGAGAGCATGGCGGAAAGCGAAACGCCTGCAGGTATGGCCTTTGCGCCACTGCCGGAAAGAGTCAGATTGGTATAGGGGGTATTCAATACGTTCTGAGCGCCATCGCGACTGTAATTAACGGTTGCACCTGTACCGTTCAGGGATGTAGTGCTTGTCCCTGTCCCGCTGATAGTAAAAGGTGTCGCACCGGCAATACTAAGGACGGGGGAACTGTTGCCAAGTATAATGGAAGAGTTGTTCGATGCATTCTCATTGCTGGTTATAAAAGACCCGTTGACAGTCACATAACCTGATCCGATTACAACCGACGCATTGTTGAGGCCGCTTCCGCTTCTGTTGCTGTAGATTGAAATATTGCCTGATACGGTTAAATCATTCAGACTGATATTCAGGATTGTTGTCCTGGTATTGCCCGGATTGATATTGGTCCCTGATGTAACCGATCCGCAGGCAATGACCCCGTCCCCTGACAACATAAAGGAGGTGTTTGCATTGGTGGCGCTTAACAGCGTGACTGCTCCTGAAACAGTCAGGATAAAGCCTGAATTGACAGTAAGATTACCGGTAGTGTAGCCTGCACTAAATCTCAAATCTGTACAGAAGGCGTCAGCCGTCACGGTCACGGCGTGATTGGCAATTAATACAATATCACCGGCTACCGGAAAGGAGGCGGCTGCACCACCGCTATGACCCGATGTTGACCATGTAAATCTTGAATTCCAGTTACCGTTTTGCCTGGAATAGTAGGTTGCTGCGTCAGCAGCCAGATAAAAAAGCGAAAAGGCCGCCAACAGGAAAATGATCTTGCAGGTCCGGCCTCTTGAGTTCATATCATCAGTTAAATTAGTATCACCGTCTGCCGGAGTTGATCAACGCAAATCAATGGTTGCCTCGGCATACTTCTCCGGCCTGACGTCAGAAGGTGCAGAGAAAGTAACAACCAGCCTTCCGCTGTGGAAATCAATGGCTCCTCCGCCCGTCAGATTGAATGAAAATTTTCTTCTTGGATTCGGAGTATAAACCGCAACTCCTTTTGCAAGTCCTACACTGGTTATTGTTCCGCCGGGAGCAATGTGATCAACTTCTATATCTCCATATACCGAATAATCGCCGGTTCTGTTGAAGACAAAAGAGAGCCTGGGAAGGGTGTCGTTTTCAAAAGTGAGTGCAACATCTGAAAGTGTGACGCTTGCAGAGGGATTCCCAACCCTGATTATTACAGGTATTGTAATTCCGAATACCGGCACCAGCTTGATCGAAATTGTTGATTCACCCTGGTTGGCAGGGGTTTCCTCTCCCAGTGGTTTTTCTTCGGGAGTTGCCCTGAAATACAGGTGCGACCTGTACTCGCCGGGAGCCAGATCGCCTGTCCTTACTGCCTGGATCTTCACTGTCTGTGCCTCATCAGGTTTAAGAGTGACCGTTCTCGGGAAAAACCGGATGTATGGCGTGGCAAAGCTTTGTCCTTCGTCAGGTTCGGTGATTGTCTCGAAACCTCCGTCTTCAGTCATCCTGATCTGAACCAGCGATATTGTATATGTAGCCGTGTCCTTACCTATGTTGGCAAGACTCAGGTCCACAGATCTCTTATTGCCTTCAAATACGACTCTCCTCGGAGTGATGAGGAGGTCTCCCTGTGCCGTGATTATGCCAGGTGACAATAAGAGGCTTACTAATAACAGCATTGCCGGATGCCGTACGGATATTGTTCTCATCACATTCTGTTTTTCTCTGACTTCAGTTGAATTCAAAGGTAATCGTATATGTCCCTGTATATACACCAACAGGATTGTCATTCAAAGTGCCCACCCTCAGAGTAGCACCGACATAAACAACCTGTGATCCGTTTTCAAGTAACCCGGCTCCGGGATCTGCCAGCGGAACAGACTTCCAGTCCTCAACAGTCATGGTTCTTGCGCTGCTTACATGAGTTATGGTCACCGGTGACTCAGGAAGGGATACCGTATAGGCAACCCCGGGATCACCGGTGACATAGAAGCTTGCAGCGCTGTGTGACCCGCTGCCGGGCCAGACACTGCCAATAACTGAAATACTGTTTTCGGGATTTAAAATAAGGCTTCCGCCCTGCGGTCCCGGAGAGAACCTGCCAAAACTAAGCTGTGAGGTCTCCACCGCTGAAAGAGTTGAGATAACCTCTGCAGTAATGTGTCCTGTTACAGTTGAAGATACACCCGGCTGGGCTTCCGCCATATAGGCGGAAACCAACAATAGCAGACATAGGCTGATTGCTCTGGGAATTAGCCGTCTCATAACTACTACTGCCGGTTGTCTTTTACGTGATTAGTTATAGCTTACAGTAACCGGGAAGTTTGCTGAGGTATAAGAACCGGATGCCTGGCTTATCCCTGTTGTAAGTGTTGCACCAACAGTAAATGCTGCAGCACCTGTTCCGTTAAGAGCGGGTGTTGCTCCGGCGCTATGGTTAAAAGCAGAGACCGGCATTGGATCTCCGGGTCCGGTTAAAGTAACTGTACCATCCGCCGGAAGTGTTATGGCGAATGTTTCCAAGGCCTGGCCTGCAACAGTGAATGAAGCTGCAACACCGTTGGCGGGCGGAACAAGGGATGCACCGCCACCGGGTGTCCTGACTCCGTCAGTGGCCAGAACCACGGTACCAACAACGTTAGATACTGCAATGGTTCCGAAATCCATATCGCTCACCTTTGATAGAGTCAACGGCCCCACAATAGTGGCAGTGGCAATAGTTTGTTCAGTGTCGGTGTTTTGAGCAAATACACCGGCTGTTAATGCAAACAGAACAATCGAGAATGCGAGGATTTTTTTCATCTTCATTTTGTTTAAGTATTAGTTTTAATAATTTCTATTTTGGTCTATTCCGCTTTTGACCATTTATACATAACATCATGCACTGGGGTTACATGACATTTTGCGAATTGTAAAATTAAACGGACGAACAGGTCGATTATTTTGACAGACGACGATTTATTAACAACTTTCAGCTGTTTTCAACACGCTCAGAAGCTGCTGCTGCCATCCCAGCAATGGGTGCAGAGTTTCTCCCGGGGGAGGCCGATAGCCTTTATGAGATCATCAAGCCGCTGAAACATAAGTGAATCCATTCCAAGCATAGAGGCAATCTCCTTCACCATATTGTCATACTTCCCGGAATCAGGATCAAGATAATCCTCAACATTCTTTTCCTCTCCCTCAAGCCTTACAATGGCCTTGCGCGCGGCGAGTTCGAGGGTTGAACGCGACTGTGAGAAATTCAGGAAGGGGCATGGATACAGCAACGGAGGACATGCAATTCTCATGTGGAGCTCGGCGGCACCTGCCTCACGCAGATCATTTGTGTTGTCACGCAGCTGCGTCCCCCGTACAATGCTGTCATCAAGAAATATTATCTTTTTTCCTCGTGTAAGCTTTTTATTCGGGATTAGCTTCATCTTCGCAACAAGCTCCCTTTGTATCTGCCTCTGCGGCATGAAACTGCGGGGCCATGTGGGAGTATACTTTGAAAATGAACTCATATACGGAAGCCGTTTTTCATTGGCATAGCCAAACGCATGACCCACGCCCGAGTCGGGGACGCCGCACACAAAATCGGCTTCCACCGAGTCATGGCCGGCAAGTGCGGCACCGCATCCATACCGCACCTCTTCCACATTCCGTCCTTCATAGTCTGACGTCGGGAATCCGTAATAGACCCAGAGGAAAGAACATATCTGCATCCTCTTCCCGGGGGCTTTGAGCCTTGTAAATCCGTTCGGACGTATATGCACTATCTCACCGGGGCCAAGGTAATACTCGGTTTCAAATCCGGTATTGGGAAATGAACAGGTCTCTGACGCCACGGCACGAGCCCCCTCCTTCCTTCCTATGACCACAGGCGTACGGCCAAGCTTGTCACGTGCAGCTATAATACCGTCAGGCGTCAGCAGAAGAAGGGAACATGAACCCTGGATCTTGTCAAATACGTTTGTGATCCCCTCCACATATGAATCACCTTCACAGATTATATTGGCAACCATCTCGGTTGGATTGATGTTGCCCATGAAGTTTTCTGTAAAATGCTTCTTGCGCGCCAGGAAATAATCAGCCATTTCATTTATGTTCACGATACGTGACACGGTTACAAGAGCAAACGGCCCCAGGTGCGAATTGAAAAGAATCGGCTGCGGGTCGGTGTCACTGATGACGCCCATTCCGCTGTTTCCGCTGAAATCCTTCAGTTCGGCCTCGAACTTGTTACGGAAATATTCGTTTTCCAGGTTATGGATCCGCCGCCTGAATCCTATTGCCTTATCATAAAACACAAGCCCGGCCCTCTTTGTGCCAAGGTGTGAATGATAATCCGTACCGTAAAACACATCGTCAATACAACTCCTTTCGGAGACGGAACCATAAAAGCCGCTCATCGTTGATTCTCAGTCTGATTAATTTTCTTAAAATGCAAGGCGAAGATAATCAAACAGGAGAAAAATTTGTTGTACTGTAATAATTGTTAATTTTGCACCGGATTAAAATACAAACAAATGGAAAATCAGGAAAAATATCAGGCTGAACACGTTGAGCATAAGAAAGGCGCTCCGATTGTCATGATTGTGTCAACCATAATCCTGACCCTGGGCTTAATTGCCCTGGTGGTACTATACTACAACCAGAAAAGCAAAATGGTTGAGATGGAACAGGTGCTCACGGAAGAGAAAGACTCCCTGGCAAATGAGCTCCGGATGATGATGTATGGATATGACACACTTAAGACAAGCAATGATACACTCAATGCTGAGCTTCTTCGTGAACGTAACAGGATACAGAAACTCCTTGAGGTCAATGCCTCCAACGCCCAGCTTATAAGAAAATACAAGGCTGAGATAAGCACCATGCGTGACATTATGAAGAGCTACATAGTTCAGATAGACTCACTGAACACCCGCAACCAGATATTGACTGCGGAAAACGTGGAGATCAAACAGCAGATGACTGCGGTTCAGGAAACCAATGTTGAACTTGAAAAGGTCAAGGAGGAACTGACTTCCAAAGTCACCGTTGCATCTGTGATCCAGGCAAAGGACGTTGTTGCCGTAGCCCTCAACAAGAAACGCAAGGAAACCGATGAGCTGAGGAACCTCGACAAAGTGCGCGTCTGCTTCACCCTCAGGGAAAACCCGATTGCCGCAGCAGGAAACAAGGTTGTATACCTGCGGGTAGTGCGCCCTGACCAGCTGGTCATCACACCCTCCCCAGACAATCTCTTCGAAGTCAAGGGCGAACAGCTGATCTTCTCAGCCAACAGGGCCGTTGATTATGCCAACGCTGACATCGAGATGTGCATCTTCCTCGACAATACCGGTGACTTTATCCCCGGAACATACAACGTTGAACTGTACCTCGACGGAGAAAAGATAGGAACAGGCGCCTTTACACTGAAGGGACGGGGCTGATCAGAGCTCTGCCAGCAATTCGGCAATAATATTATCAGATATCATCCTGCCCTGGTCTGTAAGGACCAGGGTATTTTTTTCCCTCTTCATCAGACCGTACCTGATGTACTTGCCCGAGAGATTGACCAGGTAATCATGCAGCTCCTTGTCGTAGAACTCTTCGACATGGGTCAGATCAATACCCCACATTGTTCTCAGCGATGTCATGACATACTCATTGAACACGGTTATCCTGTCAAGATCCTCCCTCTCACATGGTATTTCCCCGTTGCTGATTGCCTTAATATATTTCCGTACATCAGAAACATTCCACTGGCGTGAGCGCCCATCAAATGAATGTGCCGAAGGACCCAGGCCCAGATAGGCGACCTGTTTCCAGTAGGAGGAATTGTGCCTTGAAATATATCCTTCCCTTGCGAAGTTTGAGATTTCGTAATGCATAAAACCGTGCTCTCCGCAGATCCTGCCAAGCAGCGAAAACATTGAAGCTGAAATCTCCTCATCTGTCTCCTTCAGCTTTCCCGCCTTCTTCATCCGGCCAAATCTGGTGCCTTCCTCTACAGTAAGGTGATATGCCGACAGATGTGTCACCGGAAATGTAAATGTCTTCTCAAGATCAGCTTTCAGATCAGCAGTTGTCATCCCGGGGACGCCATAGATGAGATCAACAGAAACATTCTTTATCCCTTCCCTGAATACCATTTCAAGGGCCCGGGCCGACTGTGCGGAATCATGACGGCGGCCAAGGTAACGAAGACGCTTGTCGTCCCATGACTGAACGCCAAGGCTTATCCTGTTTATGCCGGCCTTTTTCAGCTCACCGAACATTCCTTCATATACATCATCCGGGTTAACTTCGAAGGTAATCTCGGGATCATCGGAAATGGGGAAATTCCTCTTCAGTTCGGAAATAAGCCTTGCGGTTGCGGCCGGCCCAAGCAGCGACGGAGTACCGCCGCCGAAGTACAAAGTCTCCACCGTTTCGCCCTCCAGGTATGATGACCTCAGCGAAGCCTCACGTATGACCGACTGAACAAGATCATCCATAAGGCTGTTATCTGTTATGCTGTAGAAATCACAGTAACCGCAGAAGCTCTTACAGAATGGTATGTGTATATAAATGCCGGCCATCGGGAAAATATATACTTTAAAAATACAAAAGAATTGACATTAGTTTGTTATTTTCACAATCTCAAAAATCCCGGATGATATATCTCTTTATAAAACAATATTATAAGAGCATAATTATTGGGCTGCTCATTCTCTGGCTGAGTCTCTCCGGAAGCAAATCACTGGTACCTGGACGAATGTTGAACATTCCGTATATTGATAAAATGGGGCATTTTGCAATGTATGCGTTTTTTTCCGCTGTACTTCTTCTTGATTCATGCCGCTGGCTCACGAGCCGGCATATCAGGTATGTGATACTGCTGATACCCCTGATTTTCGGGGCCCTTATGGAAATATTGCAGATGACCCTCACCACATCACGAAGGGCTGAATCACTTGACCTGGCGGCCAATATAGGCGGAGTTACGGCAGGAATCCTGCTGGCTCACATAGTACTGAAAATTCTTGAAAAATTCAGATCTTCACAGCCGGATCATTCCTGACCTGTGTAACCAGCTGATTGATTGTCTTTGAGGAGAAAAAATTCTCGAGGCGCACCTTTTCTTTCCTCAGATCATTATGAAGGATGCAACGGCCGTCATCAGGCCTGTCAAGATTGCATTTCTCTCCTGTCACATAACAACTGCTGAAAAAGTCCCTACCGTCAATGGCGTCTATTATATCCATCAGAGTAAGCTTCTCTGCCGGAATCATCAGATAAAACCCTCCATGAGGTCCTTTGGTTGAATGAAGAATCTTTCTGCGTGCAAGTACCTGAAGTATCTTCGCCAGGTAAGGCTGGGGAATGTTCAGCTTTTCAGCTATCTCCTTAAGCCCGGTATTTGCCTTTGAATCTGGTTTGGAGGCAATGAATATCACTGCCCTGATGCCGTATTTACAGGTTGCTGACAGCATTTACCTGGTCTTTATAGGAATTTTGTCTATGCGCCTCTTGTGCCTTCCGCCTTCAAACGGGGTGGTAAGAAATGTCTTTACAATCACTATTGCTTCTGCTTCGGAGATAAACCTTCCGGGGAGTGCACATATGTTGGCATCATTGTGCGACCTTGCCAGCCTGCTGATATCTTCATTCCAGCATACTGCTGACCGTATCTTCTGATGCTTGTTGCATGCCATGTTTATTCCGTTGCCCGATCCGCAGATTGTAATACCATAATCATAATCGCCCTTTTCAACTGCATCAGCAAGAGGATGAGCATAGTCCGGATAATCAACACTGTCCTCTGAAAAACAACCCAGATCCTTTACTTCGTACCTGCTCGTAATGAGCCACCTCACCACCTTCTCTTTCAGCCTGAAACCGGCATGGTCTGAGGCGATTATAATTTTCTCCAAAACGATCGTATATTTTTGTACAAATATAACCCTGTAATTATTAAAAGAAAAGAAAACATTCGGAGATTGGCTTGTTCATAACATGTAACCGGAATTTTGATTAATTGTTCATTTATAAATTCATTCCCGGGGTTATCAACACAATGTCTTTTTTTTCCCGATTCAAAATTTTTTTCTTACCGTTTCGTGTTCTGCTTTCAACTTTTACTGAACAGCCTTCCCTGCTTTTTAAGTCATCAATGACTATTAACAAAACAGGCGTAACAATTGTTAATTGTATCTCTAATTGTCTCTTTTTCAGAAAAGGTACGTTTTTTGAGGTGTTGAAAAGATGTTATTATTGATTTAACTCCCATTTTTGCAAAGGAAATCGTAAAATTGTTTTAACAGAACTAACAGCATATAATAACCATCATATATATAAAAATTAAAAAAGAATATTAAAAATATGGTTGTTAATAACAACATAACTCAACAGATCGAAGCTCTCAAAAAAGAGAAAAATGCAGTAATCCTGGCTCACTATTACCAGACCTCCGACATCCAGGACATAGCTGATTTTATTGGCGACAGTCTTGCCCTGTCACAGAAAGCCGCAGAAACAACAGCTGACATAATTGTTTTTGCAGGTGTTAAGTTCATGGCTGAAACTGCAAAGATACTGTCTCCGGAAAAAAAGGTTATAATTCCTGATCTTCTCGCAGGATGCTCCCTGGCTGATTCATGCAAAAAAGAGGATTTTGAAAAGTTTATAAGTGATAATCCGGGGAGAACAGTCATTACCTACGTGAACACTACAGCTGACATAAAGGCATTGAGTGATATAGCATGCACATCATCAAATGCAAAGCAGATAATAGAGTCACTTCCTCCGGAAGAAAAGATAATTTTCGGCCCTGACAGAAACCTTGGTAATTATATTAAAAGCCTGACAGGGCGTGACATAATTGTATGGGACGGTGCATGCCATGTTCATGAACAGTTTTCACTGGAGGCTATTCTCAAGCTTAAAAATGAAAACAACGGGTCCAGGATAATTGCGCATCCCGAATGTGAAAAACCTGTCAGGCTTGTGGCTGATTACATCGGCTCAACCTCAGGACTGCTTGCATTTGTCAGCAAGGATCCGGGAAAGGTCTTCATTGTTGCCACAGAGCCGGGAATACTTCACCAGATGAAAAAGGCAGAACCCGGAAAAATATTTATACCTGCTCCTCCCAAAGATTCTACCTGCGGTTGCAGTGAATGCAATTTCATGAAGCTCATTACAATTGAAAAGATATATAAATCCCTTAAATTTGAAGAGCCGGAAGTGACTGTCGATCCTTCAATAATTGAACGTGCGGCAGTACCAATAAAAAGAATGCTTGAGATATCGGCTAAACTGGGACTGTAAAATGAATAGGATATTTCTGACCGTACTGATTTTTATTCCTGCGCTGCTGACCGCGCAGCAGAACGCGCAACTGCAGGACGGGTATCAGCAGTTCAGGTATCCTAACGGGAACATTTCGAGTGAAGGTTATATAAGGAACGGAAAACCGGACGGTTACTGGAAAAGTTACTACGTGACCGGCGTACTCAAGTCGGAAGGTAAAAGAACAAGTTTTCTGCTTGACAGCCTGTGGGTTTTTTATGACCAGGCTGGTGACACAACTGAAAAAATAAGTTACCTCCTCGGTAAAAGAAACGGGTATTCCCTGAAATATAAAAGAGATCCGGTTTTTGGCATATACGTATTCTCATCGGAATTGTATGCCGGAGACAGGAAGGAAGGCCTGGCGCGGATATTCTTCCCTGACGGAAAACTGAAACAGACAATACCCTATGCTGACGGCAAAAAAGACGGGCTGTCTCGCGAGTATGACCGTGAAGGCAAAATAATAACCCTGCTTGAATACAACAATGATTTTCTCATCAGCCGTGAAAGGATAAACTTTACCGATGCATCGGGAATGAAACAGGGTGAGTGGCTGGATTTCTATCCTGACGGAAGCCGGCATATTGAACGAAACTATCGTGATGACCAGCTTCACGGTTATTACAAGGAGTATGACGAAAGAGGAAAGCTGCTGGTTACCCTGCTGTATGACGGCGGGAAGGTGACGGGAACGGACACTGACAACAGCGCTGAAATAGATATTCAGAACAGGTATGATGATTCAGGCAGACTGATATATTCAGGTCCATTTAAGGAAGGCATACCCGTAGGTATACACCGCGAGTACAATACTGACGGAACCATACGGGGGGCGCGCATATATAATGACAACGGGGTGCTGATCTCGGAGGGTATCGTTGATGCAGAGGGTAACCGTACCGGTCCGTGGAAAGATTTTTCTGCCGCAGGAGTTCTTATAGCGGAGGGTAATTATACTGCCAACAGGAGAACCGGGGGCTGGAAATTTTATAGCAATTCAGGCAGGCTCGAACAGGCCGGGTCATACAGCAGCGGGCGTATAGACGGTACGTGGCGGTGGTATTATCCTGATGGCGAATTGCTTCGCGAGGAAGATTACTACCAGGGAAAAAGGGATGGAAGCTATATCGAATATACACGCACCGGCGAAATAATTGCACAGGGTACTTTTGCTGACGGCGAAAGGAACGGATTATGGAAGGTAACAACCGGTGACAATACCGAGGAGGGTGAATACCTGCTGGGCCTCAGAAACGGTGAATGGAAATCATATTATCCCGACGGAAAACTCAGGTTTAAAGGTAGTTACAGGCAGGGAAACCCTGAGGGTCATCACGTACTCTATTATGAAAACGGACGAACCAGGGAAGACAGATATTACAGGAACGGCTTCCGTTCCAGAACCTGGAAGAAATATGATGAGCTTGGCGAAGTGATCCTTACAATCACCTACCGTGACGATGTTGAAATCAGTATTAACGGAGTTCCGGTAAACCTGCCGGAGAGCAGCGTAAGGCAAATCCGGTAAAGGGCAGATGGAAGAGCAGTTCAACCTCAGAAAGGAGATCACCCTGGCCGGTGATGCAGAGCTTGAAAAACAGCTGCGGCCGCTGACTTTTTCCGACTTCAGGGGGCAACCGCGAATAACTGACAATCTGAGCGTATTCGTCACAGCAGCCCTACAGAGGGGTGAAGCTCTTGATCATGTGCTTCTGCATGGACCCCCCGGACTGGGTAAAACAACACTGGCCTCCATTATTTCAAACGAACTTAAGGTCAAGCTTAAGGTCACATCGGGCCCGGTCCTTGATAAGCCCGGAGACCTTGCCGGATTGCTTACAAGCCTCGACGAAGGGGATGTGCTGTTCATTGATGAGATACACCGGCTGCACCCGGTGGTTGAGGAGTACCTGTATTCCGCAATGGAGGACTACCAGATAGACATTATGATTGACAAGGGGCCGGGAGCCCGCTCGGTGCAGCTGAAGCTCAATCCTTTCACCCTTATTGGGGCCACTACCCGTTCCGGCCTCCTCACAAGCCCCCTGCGTGCCCGTTTCGGAATTAAGTTCCACCTGGAATATTATGATGCCTCCGTTCTGAAGGGTATAGTCAAAAGATCAGCCTCTATACTGAACGTCTCGATCAATGAAAATGCCGCGGCTGAAATTGCTTCCCGCAGCAGGGGCACGCCCAGGATTGCAAACGCACTGCTTAGAAGGGTAAGGGATTTTGCACAGGTCAAGGGCAATGGTGCCATTGACCTTGACATAACCAGGTACTCGCTTGAGGCTCTGAATATTGACAAGCACGGCCTTGACGAGATGGATAACCGCATACTTAAGACCATAATTGAAAAATTCAGGGGCGGACCGGTGGGGCTGAACAATGTTGCAACAGCCGTGGGAGAGGAGAGTGGCACCATTGAAGAGGTTTACGAGCCGTTTCTTATAAAAGAGGGATATATCAAACGGACTCCCAGGGGCCGGGAGGCCACAGAGCGGGCATACAGGCACCTTGGTATAGTGAGGGGAACGGAGGAGACGCTGTTCTGATCCGGATCAGGTGCTTATCTTCTCGATGCCTTTCTGATCCAATATCTTGATCTTGCGACCGTTAAGCTCAATAAGGCGGTCACTTTTGAATTCAGACAAAAGACGAATTACCGATTCCGTGGCTGTTCCCACTATGTTTGCAAGCTCCTCGCGGGTGAGCGAGATGCGCAGGTACTTCTGTTCGTCAAGGCCAAAGTCCTTTACAAGGCTCAGCAATACTTCCGCAACCCTTTCCCTGACAGTTTTCTGCGCAATATCAGTAATGTATGAGTTTGCTTCGGCCAGCTCATGGCATGTCAGTTTAACCACTTCAAAGGCGAAAGCCGGATTTGTTTTTACAAACTGAATCAGAAGTTCCGACGGTATAAAGCATACCTGGCAGTCTTCTATCACCTTGGCCGAAGTGCATGCCGGCTCGTTGCTCAGCACTGACCTGTATGCGATTATTTCTCCTTTCCTGGCGAATCTTATAATCTGTTCCTTGCCGTCAATACCGGTTTTGAAGACCTTGATAATCCCTGAATTGATGCAATAGAAACCGCTGATCCGGTTACCCTCATGATAGAGAATATCTCCTCTTTTGTAACGCCTGAAATCCTTCTCGAAATTCAGTCTGTCCGTCTCATCCCTTGTAAGAAAACGAAACACAGAACTTGTTTCAAAAGCGCACTTGTCACAGAATGATATTGTAAAGTCATGCTGTTTCATAAATCTGGCCATTAGGTGACAAAGGTGGATATAAATTCCTTAATATCATAAAATTTCCGTCCGGAACTGGTTCAGAAACCTTATGTCATTCTCAAAATACAGCCTCAGGTCATTTACCCCGTATTTCAGCATGGCAGCTCTTTCAATTCCCATTCCGAAGGCATATCCCGTGTATTTTTCGGAATCGATGCCACAGGCTTCGAGTACATTAGGATCAACCATGCCGCAACCTAGCAGCTCGAGCCACCCGGTACCCTTGCATACGTTGCATCCTTTTCCGCCACAGATGTTGCAGCTTATATCCATCTCCGCCGAAGGTTCCGTAAACGGAAAGAAAGATGGTCTCAGCCTGATTCTGACATCTTTCCCGAACAGTTCGGTGGCAAAATAGAGCAGTGTCTGTTTCAGATCGGCAAATGATACGTTTTCTGCCACATATAAACCTTCCACCTGGTGGAAGATACAGTGAGCCCTTGCAGAAACGGCCTCGTTACGGAAAACTCTTCCGGGAGATATGGTGCGGATCGGGGGCTGCTGGTTCTCCATCACCCTGACCTGAACCGATGAGGTATGGGTACGCAGGAGCACATCATGAGGGTCTGACTCAGTGCCTGATTTCTTCTCGATGAAGAAGGTATCCTGCATGTCCCGCGCCGGATGGTCGCTTGCAAAGTTGAGCATTGTGAAGACATGATTGTCATCTTCTATCTCCGGTCCTTCCGATACCGTGAATCCTATCCGGCCGAATATGTCAAGGATCTCATTCCTTACAATCGAGATGGGATGACGCGTGCCTTCACCAAAAGGATAGGCAGGCATCGTAAGATCAACCGCAGAGCCGGTCACCTCGGTCATTGCAAGGCGCTCCTTATGCTCGTTGTATTTGTCCGTTGCCGACTGTTTTAGATCATTCAGCAGCTGTCCCGTCTCCCGCTTTGCTTCGGGCGGAACGTTCCTGAATCCTTCAAAAAGTACGGAGATGAGCCCCTTCTTGCTCAGATAGGCTATCCTGAACTGCTCAAGTGAACCCTCACCGTCAATATTGTAATCTTCGATCTCTTTTTTAAGTTCTGCTATCCTCTCCTTCATTGCCGGACTTCCTGTTATTTAATAATTTTTACTTTCACGATTCTTATGTCCTGAACGGGTTTATCAGTCATATCAGTAGCTGTACCCGCAATGGCGTCAACCACCTCCATACCCTCGAGAACCTCTCCGAAAACCGTGTATGCTCCGTCAAGGAAGGGGGTACCGCCGACGGTTTTATAGGCGTTTCTGCGGTGTTCCGGCATGACATACGGCCCGGCTTCCTCCATTGCTTCATATGCTTTTATTATTGCTGACTGTTGTATCTCATCCTCTGCCATTTCCTTTCCGGCCTGTTCTGCCTCCCTGCGGAGGTCCAGCAGTGCCTTGTTGTAGAAAAACTGCCTGCGGTTATAATCAATTCGCTGTACTGTAGCAGCCAGGTCCTCGTCATTGTAAACCTTTCCCTGAACTATGTAGAATTGTGTTCCTGAAGAGTTCCTTTCCGGGTTGACATCATCGCCCGTGCGTGCTGCTGCAACCGCTCCTCTCCTGTGGAACAGTGAATCATTGATCTCTGCAGGTATTGTATAATCCTCGCTTAATGCGGACGAATCCTGACGGGTGGCTCCGTCTCCGGTCTGTATCATGAAATCCTTTATGACACGGTGGAAGGTTACGCCGTTATAAAAACCACTCTCGGCAAGTTTGATAAAGTTGTCCCGGTGCAGAGGAGTGAGATCTGAAAGAGAGATCACGATGTCTCCTTCTGTGGTCTGTAATACGGCGCGTACGCCTTTCTTGCTTCCTGCCGAGCAGCCGGCAATTATAAGGGCTGCTGCCAGGGTCATGACGATGCGGAATGAAGTCCTCATTTTCTTTTATTTTACGAATGACAAAGATATATATTTGCAGTAAGAGTTAAGCATGAACGATATACGCAAACTTGCGGGGCAGACGGTGATATACGGATTTGGAACGGTTGTGCCGCGATTCCTGAACTACGCCCTGCTGACCCCCTTTTATACCCGCATTCTTGGTCTTGAGCAATACGGCGTTGTCACTGAACTGTATGCCTGGATGGTTCTCGCCCTCGTCATACTTACTTACGGGATGGAGACCACCTACTTCAGGTTTGCGGGAAAAAAGGCTCCTGCAGCCGAGGTATACGGCACGGCGCTGATAAGCCTCTTTACAACATCTGCGCTGTTCCTTCTGGCTGTATCGCTCTTTATAAATCCGGTTTCGGGATTCCTTGGTTACCAGCAGCACCCTGAATATATAAGGATGTTTGCATGGATCGTAGCAATCGACGCATTCTCCGCGATCCCCTTTGCATGGCTGCGTAACAATAACAAGCCGGTAATCTTCAGCGCTTTGAAGATCATCAATGTTGTGGTAACAGTTGTGATAGCCTTCTTTTTCCTGAAGATCGCACCTTCATTGGCAGAAAAGGGAAACTCCTGGATCCACAAAATCTGGAACCCTGATTTCCAGGTGGGATATGTCTTTGTGGCAAACCTTGCCGGATCAGCTGTTACGCTGGTTTGTCTTTTACCTTTCATATTCAGGATAAAACCGGTGTTTGACAGAAGGCTGCTCGGAAAGATGCTGGCATACAGCTGGCCCCTGCTTGTGGGCGGTATGGCCGGTTCTCTCAATGAAGTGCTGGACAAAATCCTTCTGCGCAGGCTGATCGGCGGCGCAGAGGGCCTTGCAACAGTGGGGCTTTACGGTGCAGGATACAAGGTGGGGGTGCTGATGTCACTATTCATCCAGATGTATCGCTTTGCTGCGGAACCATTCTTTTTTGAAAAGGCGGGAAGCAAGGATGCAAAAGAAACCTATGCTGTTACAATGAAATACTTCGTGTTAACGGCACTGATAATCTTCCTTGGAATTAACCTGTATCCGGAGGCGATACAGATTCTGATCGGAGAGGATTTTCGCGAATCACTCATCGTCGTGCCTATTGTGAGCATGGGATACCTCCTGCTGGGTATCTTCATAAACCAGAGCATCTGGTACAAAGTTGACGATAAAACAATTTACGGAGCCTGGATAACTCTTGTTGGTGTTGCGGTAACAGTGGCGGTTAACATCATTTTCGTTCCAAGGTTCGGATATGTTGCAGCTGCCTGGGCACACATAGCATGCTATCTTTCCATGGTTATAGTGTCATATTTCGTGGGTCAGAAGCATTACCCGATAAAATATGAAACAGGAAAAATCTTCATGTATATAGTCCTGGCGGTGGCGCTGCTGTTTATCTCCATGCTGCTGGCGGTGGAGAATAAAATCATCAATACGGTTATTGACACTGTGCTGCTTTTCATTTTCTTTGCGGTTGCTGAAATCAGGGACAAATTCTTTACGTTATTGTTTAAAAGAGGATAATGAAAATCAGGATAGTAAATAAATCACCGCACCCCCTTCCGTCATATGAAACCGAACACTCTGCGGGAATGGACCTGAGAGCGTTTACGGAAGAACCGGTTACCCTGAGACCAATGGAGAGAAAACTCATTCCGACGGGTCTTTACATTGAGCTGCCGGTTGGTTACGAGGCACAGGTCAGACCACGCAGCGGTCTGGCTATCAGGCACGGAATCACTGTCTTGAACTCTCCCGGCACTATTGATGCCGACTACAGGGGTGAGATCGGGGTCATACTTATTAACCTTTCGGAAATCGAATTCACTATCAACGATGGCGACAGAATAGCCCAGATGATAATTTCACAGCAT
>ERZ1645192.110-NODE-110-length-53942-cov-18.041234_pt1 | contig 53942 bp, 36 predicted proteins | sample MGYA00575354_ERZ1645192 | MGnify/ENA primary metagenome ERZ1645192 (study PRJEB40844, sample SAMN11349763) | freshwater sediment metagenome | isolation source: river sediment | host: Sediment | place: India: Faizupur Khadar , New Delhi | collected 2017-02-21 ... | reverse complement strand
CGGTGACCAATTTCGTCAATGTCACGGCCATCTCTCTCCGTCTTGAATACGATTCCACCCTGATGGTTTATTGCTCTCATACGGTGAATTCCGAGCTCTCGGGACTTTTTTTGAATGTCGTCAAAGTCGGGGGCACTTCCAATTTGTATAAAGTACTGGTCGTTTGGTCGAATGTTATTCCCAAAAACCTGGCCGACGGAAGTGCGCTTTTCACGCTGAACTTCACTTACCTGGCAGGGAACGATTCCATCCGTTTCAACAACACGGTAGGCGGAGGGGGCGCTTGTGAGTACGCCGATGAAAACGGCCAGGCGATGAATGATCTTCCCTCTTCGCTTTTTTACCACCATGGATCGATCGTCAACGCCGGACCTGCCGCCGCGGGTACCATCAGCGGCCCGAATCAGGTTTGTTCAGGATTGACCGGACTGACCTACACCGTCGATCCGATAACCAATGCCACGGGGTATGTGTGGACCATCCCTCCGGGGGCCATCATCGTTCAGGGTGAAAACACAAACCAAATCACCGTCGATTTCCCTGCCGGCGCTCAATCGGGTGACTTTTCAGTTTATGGAACCAATCTCTGCGGTTCAGGGATGGCTTCGCCGCCTTATCCGGTCGCTGTTAACCCGCTGCCTGCAGCCGGTTTGTCAGGAACCGCCTCCCTCTGTGCCGGAACCTCTTCTCCCCTGATGGTTGAATTGACCGGTTCACCCCCCTGGAGTATCGTTTATACGGACGGAACCGATCTCTTCCCGATTGAGAACATTGCTTCTCCACAGTACCTATTCTGGGTAACCCCGGTCCAAACCACTTCCTACTGGATCACTGCAGTTTCAGACGGCAACGGATGTTCAGGTTCAGCGAGCGGAACGGTGACCCTGACAGTGAATCCCTCCCCCACGGCAACCATCACCGGTTCTCAGACCATCTGCGCAGGGAACAGCGCCCCGCTTTCCGTCGGGCTGACAGGAACACCTCCCTGGGAGATCATTTATTCCGATGGCATCCATCAATATTCAGTACCGGGAATCACAGCCACACCCTTTACTTTCGATGTGGCTCCTGCTGAAACCACCACCTATGCGGTGATTTCGGTCACCGACGGCCATCTTTGTCTGAACAGCGGGGCGGGATCGGCTACGATAACGGTCCATCCGATACCGGAAGTACCTGTTGTCACTTTGGACGGAATGACCCTTAACAGCAGCGCCCCGTCGGGAAACCAATGGTATTATGAGGGAACGGGACTGCTGCCGGGTGCGACCGGACAGACCTATACCGTCACGAACAACACAGGTTACTACTGGTGTGTTGTGACTCTGGACGGGTGTTCTTCGGAAGCTTCTAATCAGGTTTGGGTAGATGTAGTCGGCATGGAGGATCAGGAGCAGGAAACTTTCCGGGTCTTTCCTGTCCCGGGAAATGGACTGTTCCGAATAGCCATGAAAGATATCACAGAAGCGAAGCTGTCGCTCAAAGTTTTCACTTCTTCCGGCAGTCTGGCCATTCACCACGAAAACCTTCCGGTTGATCAGGGCACTTTCTTTGAACAGGTTGATATCCGCCATCTTTCCGATGGTATCTACACCCTGGTGATCACCTCCGGGGATTCCGTTTTCACCAGGAGACTTATAAAGATCCGCTAAAAACGATCCAAACCATTCATGCGAAATACCCGCTTGCCTTTGTTGACAACTTGATTAAAACATTTGACAACCGCTTGATTACCCTGAAGGGTTTCAGTGTAAATTTGTATTGTAGCCAAATTGTTGTCAGCATGAGAACTTTTTTATACTTCCTCACTTTTCTTTTGTTTATTCCGGCGATATCTGATGCGCAGGGGGTATCCATTTACACGGTTACCAGGGAGACCGGCATTGTGTATAATTCGGTGGGAGACACCGGCAACTGGGTTACTTCATGGCGGGCTCCCGGAAACCCTAACAACAGCAGGAGTTACCCGGTTCCGCTGGGATTTTCATTCAATTACCTCGGTTACAATTTTACGGAAGTCAGTGTCTCCACCAATGGTTTCCTCGATTTTTCAACCAATGGTGCTGCAGGTGACCTGGATAAACCTTACGGATTTGATAACTCGGCATTTTCAATCCCTTCCCCCAACGGGACCCTGCTTGCAATTGCTCCTTTTTATGAAGATTTAATGGTAACCTGGGGTTACACCCTGACCAACAGCATCCGGTACGTTACCTTCGGTGTCCCGGGCAACCGTGTTTTTGTTATTGAATGGGCCCATTTCTCGCTCGATCAATCGAATTCAGATCATGTCACTTTCCAGGTGAGGTTGTATGAAGCCACCAGCAAGATCGAATTCATTTATGGCGCAATGAGTGCAACCTCAATTACCCCTTCCTACACCTGTGGGATCAACGCCTCAACCATGGCTGTACCGCCAACTGCTGCACAACTTCTGACCATGCAGGTTCCCAATTCAACGGTGTTTGGATCCACTCCTAAAAACAACCTGAACGTCATCCCCGAATCAAACAGCAAGATCATCCTAACGGGGTGCCTTCTTCCCGGGGCAGCGGGAACCATTGACGGCCCTACCCACGTTTGTCTTCCGGCCTACGGGATCATTTATTCCATACCGCCGGTACCGGCAGCAAACGGCTATATCTGGAGCCTTCCCCCGGGGTTTTCTATTGTGAGCGGAAATAACTCCTTCTTTATCACTGTCAACGCGGCAGCCAATGCCAGTGCGGGAAATGTCTCCGTCACCGCTGTCAACGGATGCGGAAGTGGCGCCCCCTCCAGCCGGTCGGTGACGGTCAGTACCAGGCCAACACCCATCGTTAATGGTCCCGCCGTGGTTTGCACCGGGCTGACTGAATACAGCTATTCCACCCAACCTTCGATGTCGAATTACCAGTGGAGTGTCACATCAGGGGGTACCATAACTTCGGGTACAGGAACCAATGCCATTACGGTCGTCTGGGCTACCAGCGGGACCGATACCGTGAGCGTAAGTTACAATGATCCCAATGGTTGTTCAAGCCAAACGCCTGGTTATCATATTATTACTGTTCATCCGACCACGCTCCCGGTCATTAAAGGCCCTGATCTGGCCTGCATCACCAGCACCGGTAATACTTACAAAACACAAAGTGGGATGACCGATTACCTTTGGACCATTTCGTCAGGAGGGACCATCACTTCCGGCGGCGGGCCGGGCGACAGTACGGTGACCGTAACATGGACCATCGCGGGGGTGCAAATGGTGAATGTGGCCTTTACCGATATCAATGGTTGTGCTCCTTCCACTCCGACCAGTTTTCCGGTAACGGTCAACGACCTTCCTGTTCCCGTCATCACCGGCCCTCAGACACCTTGTATTCAATCCACAGGGAATGTATATTCAACACAAACCGGCATGATCAATTACTTGTGGCAGGTCTCTCCGGGCGGAATTATCACATCGGGAGGTACCTCGACCAGCAACACCATCACTGTGACCTGGAATACGACCGGTGCTCAAACGGTCAGCGTAAACTATGCAACCCCGGGAGGATGCACCTCCCTGCAGCCATTCATTCTGCCGGTTTCGGTGGGTGAACGGCCGGTTCCCACCATTGCCGGGCCTTCCACGGCTTGCCCGGGTTCTGCCAACAATGTCTACACCACCCAGAGCGGGATGACAGGATATACATGGACCGTTTCACCGGGCGGTATAATCACAGCAGGTGGTACCCCGACCAGTAACGTGGCGGTGGTCACCTGGAACGATCCGGGGCCTCAAACCATCAGTATCAATTACAATAACCTGGAAGGCTGTCCGGCCATGACACCTACCACTTTTGCTGTTTTTGTAGAACTTTTGCCTGTCCCGGTCATTACGGGTCCGGATACCGTTTGTCAGAACAGTGCAGGACATATTTATGAAACTGAGAGCGGCATGTCGAACTATCAATGGAACGTCTCAGAGGGTGGATTGATCACAGGAGGAGGCACCTCTTCCGATCCCACTGTTACCATCCAATGGGTTCTTCCTGGAAATCGTTCATTAGCAGTTAATTATACCAACTTCACCGGTTGCCAGACCGTTTCACCCGGAATACTACCTGTCATGGTCGATACCCTCCCTCAACCTGTCATCACCGGGGAAGATACCGTATGTGCTGCAACTTCCGGTCACTTCTACATGACTGAATCGGGGATGACCGGTTATGAATGGACCGTTTCTGAAGAAGGTGAGATCCTCAGCGGAGCGGGAACCGAAGTGATCGAAGTCCGCTGGCTGACACCCGGCGCAGGACGGTTAACCGTTACCTATGCCGATCCCCGGGGATGTGTTCCGGATCTGCCTTCCGAATGGGATGTCACGATATTGTCAAGACCTGTTCCTTCCCTCAGCGGTCCGGATAACGCCTGTGCAGGTTCCGGAGGATACCTTTATACCACCGATCCCGGGATGACCCATTACGTATGGACCATTTCACCCGGAGGAATCATCACCAGTGGTGAGGGTACAGATACCGTGATGGTAACCTGGGTGACTTCCGGGTTGCAACTGATTTCAGCCAGTTATACCGACCCGGAGGGATGTGCCAGCCAGTCACCGACCCTTAAGGAAGTAACTGTCAGTAATTTACCCGTGCCTTCGATTACCGGGAATACCACCCCGTGTGTCAATTCCGGGAGTACTGTTTACTCGACCCAAAACGGGATGACGGGTTACCTTTGGAATGTTTCTTCGGGTGGGGTGATCACTTCGGGGGAAGGTACCAGTGCCGTCGCGATCAATTGGTTCGGGGCAGGTCCCCAGTGGGTTTCGGTCAACTATTCCAGTCCCACGGGTTGCAGCGGTGGTGTTGCAGGTATCCTTGAAGTGGTGGTGAACCCGGTTCCCGGCGCACCCGGTATTGTTTCCGGTAGTCAGAATGTTTGCGCCGGATCTCAGGGCCTCCTCTATTCCGTTGAACCGGTTGCCAATGCAGACTACTACGTCTGGAATCTCCCGCCGGGAGCCTATATCACCCAGGGTGCCGGGACACGATCGGTTCTGGTCACATTCCCGGTCAATGCTTCCTCAGGGAATATCACTGTTTTTGCTTATAACACCTGTGCTGCAGGCGCGCTCTCGCCACCACTCGCGGTGATTGTGGCCACGCTCCCTGTTGCTGCAGGAACGATCACCGGATTAGACACCGTTGCCCGTGGTGCAACAGGCGTACCCTTTTCGGTTCCTCTTATAACCAACGCGACGGGGTACCAGTGGATCATCCCTTCGGGAACTACCATTTCCTCTGGTGAAAATACGCCTGATATACTGGTTGATTTTTCGGCCACTGCAGAACCAGGTAATTTCACGGTAGCCGGAACCAATGGGTGCGGTACCGGCACATTTTCTCCGCCCTTCTTCGTTCACATTACCAATCCTCCCGCCCCTCCCGTGATCTATTTTTCGGGCGACTCGCTGGTAAGTAATTACAGTCGCGGAAATCAATGGTACCTCAATGGGAATCCCATTCCGGAAGCCACCAACCAGGTACTTCACCCACAACAAACCGGCTGGTTCTGGAGCCGCGTGCACCTTTACGGAATGTTGAGCGACACTTCCAATAATATTTATGTGGTAGTGACCGGAAAAACGGAGATGGAATCCCTGTCGTTAAAGGTTTTCCCTGTCCCCAATCAGGGAAGCTTCACGATCAGCCTCGATTTACCGGGCCTGACAGGTACCTGCTTCCTGGAAATATACAACAGTCTCGGAATCCTGGTTCATCGCACATCGCTTGAACCGACGGGTGGAAAGTTCCGGACGGAGATTAACCTGAAAGATACTCCTGCCGGTGTCTATACGGTTCAGCTTAGCAATGCCTCGACGCGGTTGGTGAAAAAGGTCGTCATCAGCCGGTAATGAAGAAGCTGCTGTCAGGGGGTTTCCTGCTTATATCGTTATCAAATTTACTGTTTTCCCAATATTATTCAACGGGGCAGGATCCGGCTTCCATCCGCTGGAGGCAGATCAAGACGCCGCAATTCAGGCTCGTCTATCCCGATCACTACGAAGAAAAGGCTCAATACCTGGCCAACGTGATGGAAATCATCAGCCGGAATGAAACCTACACACTGAAGGCGAAAGTTCCCAGGATTCCCCTGCTTCTCCATACACAATCCACTGTTTCTAACGGCGTTACGGTCTGGGCGCCAAAACGCATCGAACTCTATCCCTGCGACCCGCAATCTAGTTATGCTGAGGAGTGGCTGGAACAGTTGACGATCCATGAATACCGGCACGCGGTCCAGATCGCCAAAATCAACCAGGGTTTTTCAAAGGCATTGTCCTATCTTTTCGGAGAACAGATCACCGGGGGAATTTTGGGGCTGTATGTTCCTTCATGGTTTCTGGAGGGGGATGCAACCGTGACGGAAACGGCATTAAGCAAGACAGGAAGAGGCCGTTCAGCCTTGTTCGAAAGCGTCCTCAGGGCACAGATCACAGAGAAGGGGCCCTATTCGTACGATAAAGCCACCATGGGATCCTATAAAACCTTTACACCGGATGCTTACGCGTTGGGTTATTCCCTGGTGGGAAAAGCGAGGGCAAAATATGGGACAGACCTCTGGAACGAAGCCTTGGACCGGGTGGCTAAGTATCCTTTCATGGTTGTTCCTTTCAACAGCGGGATCAGGAAAGTTACCGGAAAATGGAAAACCCGTTTGTACAAAGAGTTGCTGGCTGAACTCGACAGCGGTTGGCAACAGCAATCACAAGCCACCAAGCATCCTGAAGTCAGGACCATCACCCGGCGGGATTCCAAAACCTGGGTTAAATACAGTCATCCTTTGTTTCTGAACGACACCTCGATCCTGGCAGAAAAAGCAAGCATGGATGATGTGACACGGTTTATATTGATCGACCGGAGAAACGGTAGTGAAAAGGTCTTGTTGACCCCCGGGAAACACAACAGCGGAACGACCAGCATCGGGGGAAAATACCTGGCATGGTCAGAAGAAGAAAAAGACCATCGCTGGAATAACAGAAGCTACGGAGAGATCCGGATTTATGATTTCACAACCGGAAAAATCCGGCAACTCACCCGACGAACCCGCTATTTCTCCCCGGTGATCAATAGCGAAGGCAACAGGATTGCCGCAGTACAGGTCTCTGTCAACAATCAACACTCCATCGACATTCTCGACGTTCCTTCCGGCCGGCTGATAAGGAAATTTCCCGTTCCGGATCATGGCGCTGCCATGACACCCAACTGGTTGCCAGATAACAAAAAGATTCTCTTCACCCTGCTGACAGCGCACGGAGAAACCGTGGCATTGCTTGACACGACCACCGGGAAAATCGAACACCTCATCCCCTTCACCTTTCACGAATTTAACGGACCCGGTTACTTTTTCAACCAATACCTGATCTATGGTGTGGATTATTCGGGGACTGAAGATCTCTATGCCCTTGATACGCTTACACACCAGATCTTCCAGGTCACCTCGTCCCGGTTCGCAGCGTTGGATCCTGATTGTACTCCCGACCATCAGTTCATGATCTATTCAGATTACACCTCCGACGGGATGATGGTGGTGGAAATCCGTATTGATCCATCGACATGGATTCCCCTTCACCTGGTCAGAGACCATTCCCTCAGGCTCTATGAGCCACTGGCCCTCCAGGAAAAAGCCAATATACAAGACAGTGTACTTCTACGCAATATATTCCGGCTCAAACAAAATGATAGCGTTGACTTTCAAAAAGATACCATTAAAGGCACCGTTTATCCTTCTGTCAGGTACCGGAAAGCCGCCCATCTTTTTAACCCTCACAGTTGGGCCCCGCTCTCCTTTAACGCGGGTGACCTGACGTTTCACCCCGGCGTGATGGCGCTGTCGCAAAATCTCCTCAGCAGTATGGTAGCGGGAGCAGGTTGGGAATACGACCTTAATGAAAGGACCGGGAAATGCTATGCCAACCTCTCCTACACAGGATGGTACCCGGTTTTCACTGTACAGTTTGACATCGGGAACCGCGCGGGTTATACCCGTTACGAGGGCAGCCATGAGAAGTACCGCTTCACCTGGCAAGAAACCAATCTTAAATTCAAAACAGCGATACCATGGAACTTCTCGCATGGAAGGTTCAACAGAAGCCTTCAGCCGGAAGCAGGTTTCTCGCTGATCGGAATTCAACACCATCACAGCACCCCGGAAAACTTTACCAGCGGGTCGATCTGGTCACTTGATTACCGTTTGACAGCTTCCCAATACCAACGATCCTCCCCGAAAGACATGTATCCGCCATTGGGCCTGTCAATTGAAATCAATTATCGTCATACCCCTTTTGGCAGCAATGACATGGGTTCAATTGCCTCCGCTGCAGCCAATCTATATTTCCCCGGGATTTTTAAACACCAGGGATTTTGGTTTTATTTTGCCTGGCAGAAAAGAGAAGCCAACCATCACATGGCATACTCCTATGCCAACATGGTCGCCTATCCCAGGGGTTATCACGACAACTACGACGAGGAGGTTATCACTGCCGGAATCAATTATAAGTTCCCGATCCTCTGTCCGGATCTCAGTCTGGGTTCTGTTGTTTATCTCAAGCGATTGAAATTAAACTTTTACTATGATTGGGCCAACGGGCTGAACCCCGGGGAGGTAACCACCTTTCAAACAACCGGCGCGGAGTTGACGGCCGATCTTCACCTGCTTCGTTTTGCAGGACCCATTGAGCTGGGGGTCAGGAGCTTGTATTTTCCCGCCACAGGGACCTGGGGATGTGAGTTCTTGTACGCTATCAGTTTGTAACCCTTGGATTTTCCAATATTTTTCTTAGGTTTGTATCATAGATGATCCCAAAATCATTGATCGGTCGTTTGTATGTATGGCGTTTGCGGCACCTCAGGCAACGTGATTTCGTGCTGATCCTTAGCGTTTTGGTGGGGATTGGCAGTGGATTGGCCGCGGTGGCCCTGAAAAACACGCTCTATTACACCAACTACTTTCTCACCAATGGTTTCAGTTATCATGGCCTCTATTATCTCTATCTTGCCTTCCCGGTTGTAGGGATTATCCTGACCCTGCTTTTCCTGAAATTCGTCGTAAGGGACAACATCAGTCATGGCGTCAGCAAAGTCCTTTATGCCATTTCCAAGAACAACAGCAATATCAGGCCTCACAATGCCTTTTCCTCCCTGGTCGCATGCACGCTCACGCTGGGTTTCGGGGGTTCGGTAGGACCGGAGGCGCCGGTCGTTCTTTCAGGATCGGCGATAGGTTCCAACCTGGCAAGGATCTTTCGGCTCGACTATAAAACGCGCACCATGCTTATTGGTTGTGGTGCTGCCGGCGCCATCGCCGGGATTTTTGAAGCGCCCATTGCAGGCGCTGTCTTCGTCCTGGAGATCCTCATGATGGACCTGACCATTGCTACCATCATCCCTTTGCTGATCACTACGGTAACAGCCTCCCTTCTCTCCTTTTTTCTGATGGGCAATGAAGTGTTGTTCTCCTTCACCCTCAATAATCCTTTTCTGCTGAAACATATTCCGTTTTATCTCTTGTTGGGCATTTTCACGGGATTGGTTTCCGTCTTTTTCATCAGAGGAAGCATCTCAATTGAGACCCTGATGAAAAAAATACCCGTCGTACCAAGGGTTACTTTGGCCGGTTTAGTTTTGGCGGTGTCGATTTTCATCTATCCTTCCCTCTTTGGTGAAGGTTATACCGTACTCAAATCGGTCATCAACGGGCAGGGAGAGGTGATCGGCAGTTACTCTTTCTTCGGAACATTGAAAGAAAACCATTGGTCCTTCCTTTTGATTGTTTTCTCTTTGATCGTGATGAAAGTAGTGGCCATGGCGGTTACACAGGGAAGCGGGGGAATTGGCGGGACTTTTGCGCCTTCTATCTTTGTGGGTGCCATTTGTGGATTTTTCTTCGCCAGTTTTCTCAACCAGCTCTTCGGTTTCAGTATTTCTCTCAGTAATTTTTCACTGGTCGGGATGGCAGGGGTGATGGCCGGGGTGATGCATGCTCCCCTCACTGCCATCTTTCTGATTGCCGAGATCACGGGAGGGTACCAGTTGCTCACCCCGCTGATCATCGTGTCAGCCATCGCTTATCTCACCTCCCATGTCTTTGAAAGCCATTCTATCTATGCCCGGCAATTAGCCATCCGTAAGGAACTTATAACGCACGATAAAGACAAGGCGGTGTTGTCGTTCATGAATCCACGGCAATTGATCGAGACCAATTTTTCGATGATCGATCCGGAAGCTACCTTAGGTGAACTGGTCAAAGTGGTCGCAACCTCCACGCGGAACATATTCCCGGTGGTGGACCGGTCAGGAAATTTTTACGGAATCGTGACACTTGATATCATCCGCCAGATCATGTTCGATCAAAGCCTCTATGAGATCACTTATGTTAAAGGACTCATGGTATGGCCTGATCGCACCCTCGATCCGGATGACCCGATGGATGTGATCGTGCAACTTTTCGACAGAAGCGACCTCTATAATCTTCCTGTCCTGAAAGAGGGGAAATACCTTGGATTTATCTCCCGTGCCCGGATTTTTTCACAATACCGTGAAATGCTCAGGAAATTCTCAGAAGATTAATATCCGAAAATATCTTTGAGCTCCAATCCGGTAACCTTGCCATAACCGGAAAGGGTGTTGACATCCAAATCAGCACGCTTTCCCAATACCATGATATTGAATTGTTTATCACGAATGTATTGGTTCTGAAAAGCCTTCAGGTCGGCAAATGTCATAGATGGCACCTTTTCGAACACATCCTTGCGGATATCGTAGTTCAGTCCGAATTTCTGTGCACTCAAATAGGCGAACAAAACCTGTGATTTGGTGATCCTTTCTGTTCTGATCTTATTGATGATGGCCTCTTTGGATGAATTCAGGGCTTTTTCGCTTTCGGGGGTGTTGTTAAACAATCCCATCATGGCTTTCATTGCTTCCGGGAGTTTGTCAAGCTGGGTACCGATATAGGAAAAGAGGTAGAAGTTCTGGTACGGCTGAACCGGGTTACGATAGCCGGCATAGGCGCTGTATGCCAATCCTTTGGATTCGCGGATCTCCTGGAAGACAATGGAATTCATGCTTCCGCCGAAATATTCATTGAAAAGACGGACAATGGGAACCAGGTTTTTATCATATCCTCCTGATTTTGAGAGCATTATGATTTCCGTCTGTTTCATGTCATAATCGACAGTATAGACTTTCGTCAGGTCGGTAGGTTGTTGTTCAAATTGCTGATTGACCAGTACAGGTTTGAGGGTACCTGGCACATGATGTGCGGTATTGAGCAAACTGACGATAGAGGAGGCGGGTGCCGGGCCATAGTAAAGTACCTTGTGGCGGTAGGCGCTCAGTCCCCGGATCAGGTTAGTAAGTTCTTCCGCTTTCAGGGCATCGAGCGCTTCGGCGGAGAGGATGTTGGTAAAGGGTGACTTGGGTCCATAGACACCGTAGTTGTACATGGCTTGCCAGAGGATGGTTTGCTTCGAGAGTTTATCGTCGTCGCGCCTTTTTTTGATATCAGCCACCAGGTTATCGAGGGGGGCTTTATCCGGTTGAACGTCGGCCAGGAAGGACTCAAACAGGCGTAACGATTTCTCCATGTTCTCCTGTAATCCGTTGAGTGAGATCCAGACCTCGGCATCGGAGCTATTGACATTGAAGGAGCAACCCAGTTTGTAGAACTCTTCCTGAATGGCCTTTGGCGATAGTTTTGAAGTTCCCAGGTACTTCAGGTAATCAAGGGCAATTCCCAGTTTGGGGTCAGCATTGGTGCCCATTTCGAAATAGTAATACAGGGAGAAGGTTTGGTTTTCTTTGTTTGCTTTATACAGTAACGGAATGTCATTTTTGAGGTTGACCGTCTGGATATCTTTTGCATAGTCAATAAAAACCGGTTCAATGGGTTTGGAGTCGACGGCCCTGATGTTTTTCAGAAAAGCAGATTCGGCGTCGCGGTTCATCGTGACGGGTGTGATTTGCGGCTTGATCACTTTTTTCGTTTCGGGCGATTGTCCGGTCCGTTTGTAAACGATCACGTAATTGTTTTTGTAGTTTCGGTTGGCAAATTCTACGATATCTTTTTTGGTGATTTTCGACAAGCGGTCAATATTGTGGACGATTTCAGCGTGGGGGATTTCCTTGATAAATTCGCTCATCAGCTCCATGGCGCGTCCGTTGTTTGATTCATTCCTTCTGATTTCGCTCATTTTCAGGTCGGTGATGATGGCAGGTATCAGCCAATCGGGGAACTCTCCTTTTTTAACCAATTCTATCTGATCCATTACCAGGTCTTTCACTTCTTCGAGGGATTGTCCTTCTTTGGCCTTTCCCGAAAAAATATTGACCGAGTAGTCTTTCAAAACATAGGAGAACGCGCTTGCTTCCAGTACTTTTTGTGCCTGGTTCAGGTTCAGGTCCATGAGGCCGGCGGTACTGTTGCTCAACACCATGTTGAAAATGGTCACCAGGTCGGCATCAGGGGTGGCTGCGCCGCCCAGGCGGTAACCGATGGTCACCGATTCGGCATCGGGCCCCATAACCTCTTTAATTACAGGCTTTAGAATGGAATCTTCGATGGCCGGAACATAGGGGGTAACCTTTTTTGAAGGAAGTTGTCCGAAAGTTGCATCGATTCGCGTAATCAGTACATCGGGATCGAAATCGCCCGACAGGATAATGGCCATGTTGTTAGGCACATAACGGCTGTTGTAGTAATTGCGGAGGGAAACCAGGGAGGGGTTCTTCAGGTGTTCCACCGTACCAATGGTGGTTTGAGTTCCATAGGTGTTCTTGGTGAAAAGGCCGGCGAAAAGTTCGTCAAAGATTTTGTCGTCGTCGTTGTCCAGGCTCATGTTTTTTTCTTCGTAGACAGTTTCCAGTTCGGTATGAAAAAGACGGAAGACCGGATCCTGGAATCGCTCTTTTTCGATCATGAGCCATTGTTCGGTTTTATTGGAAGGGATATCGTTAATGTAAACGGTCTCTTCGAAGGAGGTAAAAGCATTGGTTCCTTTGGCCCCGATGCCGGCTAACAGTTTGTCGTATTCATTGGCGATGGCAAAGGTTGACGCAATTCCTGACAAGCTGTCGATCACGTGATAGATTTTTTTGCGTTCCAGGGTATCCGTTGTTTTTTTGTACAGTTCGAAACACTGTTCGATTTTTTCTAACAATGGTTTTTCAGCCGCATAATCGCGGGTTCCGAATTCATCGGAGCCTTTGAACATCATGTGTTCGAGGTAATGTGACATCCCGGTGTTATCGGAAGGGTCGTTTTTACTCCCGGTCCTGACTGCAATGGCAGTCTGGATGCGAGGTGCGTCTTTATATACCGTCAGGTAAACCTTCAAGCCGTTGTCGAGGGTATAGATCCTGACTTTCATCGGATCGCCGGGGACAGAGTCGTACCGGTAAGATTTTTGCGCCTGCGCGCTGATAACCAACACAAAAAGGAAGTGAAGGCCAAGCAGTGTAACAAAGAATTTTTTCATGGAAAAGAGATTTATGATATAGGACAGTTTTTCTCTGCGAGGGGTTGGCAAAGATATGGATTCAATGGGAAAGTGACAAACTGAAATTCTTCCAAAACCAGGGAAAAGGATTATTTTTGTATTGGTATAATAAACTTTTCAAGTATGAAAATTTCGCTTTTTCTTTTTTGCTTAGGGTTCCCTTTTCTCCTTTGGGGACAGGATGACCAGATCGTCCGGGCGGAGGGTCGTTCCCAGGTTGAGTTTCCCGATTCAAAGTCGAGGCAACAGGTTGAAAAAGAAGCGGAAGAACGGGCTGTGATCGATGCTTTGGAACAGGCTTTTGGCCGGGCTGTGATCCAGGGCAATTCCACCTACCTGAAGAATATGTCAACCGGTCAAAAGGTAGAGACCACCACCACCTTCAACATGATCGCCAATACAATGGTTAAAGGGGAAGTGATCGAGGTGGTGAAGAAGCATTTCAGTGAAATTCCAGGATCGAAGGAAATTGATGGCAAAAAGACGGTAATCAGAGATTTAGCCTGTGATGTGACCATCCGGGCAAGGGCAATCGCCGAATCCGCCGTGGAATTTGACGCATACCCGCTGGGTTGTACTGATCCGAAATGTAAAACCACCGACTTTAAGAATAATGATCCGTTGTACCTTTACTTCAAGACCCCTGTCAGCGGTTACCTGACCATCTTCCTGGATGATGGTACTACAAGCCAGCGGTTGCTTCCTTATGCTTCGATGGCAGGGAAAATGGAAGACGGGGTTCCGGTGGAAGCCGATCAGCTTTACATTTTTTTCTCTTCTGTACCCGGGTTGGCTCCCATTCCGGGGAATTACACGGTGGATGAGTATGTAATGACCAGTGAATCCATTCAGGATCAAAACCGGCTTTTCGTCATTTTCTCGAAAACTCCGATTCCCAAACCGGGGATGGATAAAACGACGGCGGGCACCACCTTGACTGAACAGGAGCAAAAGACCGGCTGGACGCTACCCCGGGCTTTACTATCGGAGGATTTTCAGAAATGGCTTATCAAAAACCGCACCCACAACCGGGATATCCACGTAAAGACGGTGGATATTACCATCACGCGGTAGCCGGTCTGACAAATCGGTTTCAATCAAGAAACCGCCAGCTCTCCCATGATTGCTGTACTTCAGGACTGCCGCTGATCTGCGGTGTTTGATTTTTATTGTTGATGGTCACGCTTTCCACGCGCACTTTAGTAGATATGTCATCGAACAGACTCTTGTACGACACGTTTCCTTTGGTTTCCTGCAATTTTTTAAGCAGGAAATAGGTGAACATGCCGTGACCCTTCTCCTTGTAAACCGTGGAGCTTTCGTCGGCCGAGCTGGAACTCATGACAACCAGGTTACCCGTCAGGGTAGATTCTTTGGGTTTGACTTTCACTCCTTTTAAGGCAATAAGCCCTTGGTTTCTGGCGCCTCCGCTGAAACAGGCATCCAGGATCACGGTCACTTTTTTGGCAGGGTACCTGGTTAAATCTTTGAACAAACCCTCCAGGCTGATGGCCGATTTCACGTCCGATCCGCTGATATCGACCGGGATGAGATACGGATCATGCGTCTCCTCATCGGGAAGGCCATGGCCCGAATAGTAAAAAATCAGGGAGGCTTTCCCCTCTTTAAGTTGGGTGAGGGTCACCAGTTTCATGATCGCCTGGCGCATCTGTCCCAGAGTGGCATTGGTCCTGAGGACAACATTTTTTTCAGGGACACCCAGGGTCTGAATACAATACCGGCTGAAGATGGTGGCATCGTTCACGGCTCCTTCTACATTGGATTCATTGTTGAGCCCGGTTTGATAACTGCTGTAATCTTCATTTCCTATCGCTACCACGTAAGTATCGGCATTGACCCTGCTTGTGACCGGAATATTAAGATCGACATCCGAGGCAGGTTTAGGGGTGGTTTTCGCAACCGGTGGTTCTGTTTCGGGTGTGACAGCCCGTTTGTCGAAGAACTTCAGGGTCGAGTCGGTCACCATGGTGGCCAGGGCAGCATAAGCCTTGAGGTTGGCGCTTGTATAATCGGTACTGCCTCCTTTGACATTGAGGTAGTCACAAGTGTAGGAAAGGTTTTCCTTTCCGGTGATGGTCAGGGTGGCATCAACATACGCAAAACAGAAGTTCCTGACCGTGTTTCCCTGCCTGGAGTTAGCGTTGACCGTGACCCGAAAGTCGCTCCCGGCTGAATCTTTCAGCGCCAGGCAGCGATACCCGTTGTTCATCAGGGCATTTTGGAGGCGGGTGGAGATCACGTTCAGTGAGCCGCGACCGGAAAAGACATTTTCACGGGTAAGGATCAGCACGTTAACCTGGGCCATAGCCCCGGGTGGAATAAGAAGAAGCAGAAGGAAGAGTAATCTTTTCATCGCACGAACTCTTTACTGATATAACCTTGTTTCCCTCCTAACAGTTTTATCAGGTACCACTCCCCTTTTGTTTCGATCAAGGTAAATTCGGTATCGCCGGGGATTTTAATCAAGGTCTCGGAACCCGCATCCGCTTCCTTTTTTACTTCGTAGCGATCATTCTTATTCCCGCGTGTCTTAACCTTTTCGGCCAAAGCATCGGAGCGTTCGGCGTAATCCTGTTTTTCAATGACTACACCGATGGACTTAAGTACCTGATCATACTCGATTTCTCTCTCGACCTTTTTAACTTCATCATTGTATTCCGAAGGATCGATCTCTGCTGCAATAAGGTAATATTCACGTGCCTTTTCGTAATTCCCGACGATGTCGTACAGACAGCCTAAATTTTTGGCAGCCGAGGCGTTGTATGGATCCGCGTCATAGATGGCTTTGAAAATCGGAAAGGCTTTTGAAAGGTCACCGTTTTCGATATGCTCTTTGGCCTCTTTGGCCTTGTCTTTGAAATCCTTGTTCTTCACCTTTTCAAATTCAAATTTTGAATACGTGAAATAAGGGGTAAAATAGTTGACCAGTTGGAAAGCCAGGTCCTTCATACACTGGTCCGCCATGGCGCTTACAGGGGTCAGCCCGCTGCGTTTATCATCACATTTGCTTTCGGATGTTGACGATCGTTTATCTTTGGTTCCGATGATTTTCCCGGTAGTAACATCCAGAATCTTCATACGGGCTTCGGCGGTCACCGTTCTTTTGGTGCAATACTGCGTATAGGTTTTTCCCGTGAGATCCACCATGGGGTTTTGAGAAGGTTCATCCTTGTAGGAATAGGAAACAGATCCCAGGATGACGGCATCGATCCCCAGCACCTGTCCGATGGAAGCCGCCTGGGCATCGTCGACAATACCGGTGTTGCTCAGGTTTTGTTCTGCCAGCACGCTCTCAAGTTGCGAACGCTCGACCACGGTATAAATATTGGTCCGGCCCCCTTTCTGAAAGGTTTTGCCCTCACGGGTGGACTGGAAAAGGCCTCCTCCAAGGGTTTTGATGCCCCGGTTCTCACTAAACAGCTCTGAGACCATCAGTTCCGATAATTGTTTCCCCTTTTCACCTGTGAAATCAAGGATGGAAATCTTGGTCACTTTTTGAAGGATGATCTCCGGCGGAGAAAGCACAAAACATTCCAGATCCTGTGAACGGGATGCAATGCTAACCATTAACAATGAGATAAATAAGTAAAGGACTTTTTTCATGGTTTTATAAGTTTAATTTCAAATAGGATTCACGCTACCATCATTGCTTATTGCTAAAAACACTTGGGTTAATCAAGCTTGAGTGTTTTGGCCTTCAGGCAGTCAAATATAGTAAAGATATTTGAAATTCAGAAAAAATTCCGGCAGGAAGAAAAAACGCAAATCAGGAATTTCCGCGGGACAGTCCTTGGATTACCCATTTTCAAAGGGTTGGTGGGCCCATGGGAGGAAAAATGGAGTGGTAGCTCCTATTTGTGGAATTGACGGATAAAGTCCTCCACTTCCGGTACGCCGCCCTGGTAAATAAGGTACCCGTTGTATGGTTCGCGGGGGGTGATTTCGTTATTGATCGGTGTGAGCATGATCCGCTTCACCTCAGCAAGGTCGCTGGTTTGTCCGAGGGCCCAACTCAGTTTGATAAAAGCGGTTTCCGGCAGCATATTTTCTGCGGGGATGATTCCCTTGGCCATCAGGTCACGACCCGTATCGTAAACAAACATGTGAACATAACCCCACAAGGTTTGTACTGTCATGTAGATAGCGACTCCTTTAGCGATGGCTCTTTCGATGGCAGGATAGATGGGTTTATTGACGTGACCCAGTCCTGTGCCGATGATGATGATCCCTTTGTAACCTGCATCTACCAACGCATCGATTACATCGGGTTTCATATTGGTATAATAGTAGATCATGGTCACCCTTTCGTCGTAATAGGGTAGGATGGTGACGTTTCGATCTTTCCTGCGGCGGTTGTACTCTTTTTTTATCGGGGTTACTCCATTTCGGGTGACTGTGGCCAACGGGGTATCGCCGATGGTCCTGAAGGTGGAACGGTAGGATGAGTGCATTTTGCGAACCCTGGTTCCGCCATGAAGGAACCCGTATTCATCAGAGGTCGGGCCGAACATGCAAACCATCACTTCGGCTATATCACCGTGGGCCGCGGCGGTGGCTGCGTGCATCAGGTTAAGGGCAGCATCGGAGCTCGGACGGTCGCTCGAGCGCTGGGAACCCACCAGAACAATGGGAACCGGGGAGTTTTGTACCATGAAAGTGAGGGCAGCAGAGGTGTAGTGAAGGGTATCGGTGCCATGACCAATGATGATCCCATCGACCCCTTTTTCAATCTCATGGCCGATGGCTACCGCCAGTTTTTTGTACTGTTCGGGCCCCATATTCTCACTGAAAACAGCGAAGAGTTTCTCTGTTGTGAGGTTGCAGATATCGGCCAATTCCGGAACCGCTCCGTACAGTTCGCCTGGCGAGAAAGCAGGAATGACGGCGCCGGTGCGGTAATCGAGCCGGGAAGCTATCGTACCCCCTGTCCCTAACAATTTGACGTTTGGTTTTTCTTTGGAATAGGGAAACTCCTTTTCGGGGATTTTGTAAACTGCTTTCTTGTATCCCAATTCGGTGATCATGGTGATTCCTGAGATATCCACACCGATGTTATACCCGGTAAATATTTTCAGTACCAGGTGTTTATCGTCTGTGTTCTCGGCACGGGGCAGGATGGTTCCTTCAAAAGTACCCCTGGTTGAATCTACCCGGACTTTCGCCCAAACCCGGGCATTGTATTTTTGCAGTATTTCGAGCGCTCGGCCTTTATAGCCCTGGAAAATATCTTCACTCATTGTGTGGGTTGATTCGTTGCAGGATTAAAACTGGTGATCTGATGACTGAGTTCTTTAAGGGAGATGTTGCCGGTGGCTACTTTGTTCAGGTTTCCCATGATCCATCGCAGTCCTGCTGTCTCCTCTCCGGAGGTGCGTATCTCCTGGTATTTCTTGACAAGAAAGGGGATCTTCCCAAAAATCTCAGATTTTGACATATATTTGAAATTCAATGTAGTAAGAACAGACTCAAAATCCATCTTGGGATGTTGGTAAATTTGCAGCAACATTTTTTTTGCAATGCCGGGATCCATTTGCTTTTCTTTCAGGTACCGGAGCATTTCAAGTACTTTTCCGTAAGAAAAATCGGGCAATGCAGGATACTGTCCCTGGATGTGTTTCAGTGTATGGGCCAGCAGGGTGGCGGTAAACCGGGGTGCAATACCCAGTTCTGCCTGTGCTTGTTCCAGCAACGGGACAAGGTTGTTTTTCAGGATATAGGTATGGGTATCTTCCGGTACCTGCCATTCGATGAGAGAGCGGATGCGTGAGGATACCAATTGGGGAAGGCGGTTGAGCGCTTCATCAATGGTTGTATCTTCAAGGGGGATGGGTGCGGAATCTGTATCGGGGTACATCCGGTCGGCTCCCGGGAGGACTCTTTCAAAGATGGTGGTGCCGTCGGGGAGTGATTTGCGGGTCTCGTTGGGGACCCCGGCAAAGGCCATTTTCCCTCTTTCTTCGATCGTTTCGAGGGCTGTCTTGATGTCATCGGCCGGGCCCCAGAAAATAATCTGAGCGTCGTTGTCACCGCTTTCCAACAAGGTGCGAATGCGTGCCCAAGCTTTATCGCCCAAAACGTTGTCAAACATTTCGGAGTGGACCATGTTGGGTTTCTCGAGGCAGGCAATGACTTTCAGCCGGTCAGTAAATTCGTCGCCGAACATTTTTCCCGGTTGGGTAAAATGCGACAGGATGCCTTTGAATTCAGGCAGATTTACGCCTAATACTTTAAAGTCACTGTTTTTGGGCATTCCCAGGTTTTCAAGTTTGAAATCCCTGGGCCGCAGCTCTTTCCAGGAAATTTTCCAGGCTGCCGGGTCCTTGACCCTGGCATTGAGTGTTTCCTTCACGGCCAGCAAGGCCCATTGGCGGAATACTTCATTGTGGGTCAGTTCAGGCATCCAGCCGGTATGGGAAACTCCTTTGATCTCAACACGGGTACCGCCTCTGCAGCTCACGTTGACGTCGGCACGGGTGGATCCGACACCGGTCAGCACCTTGCCCGTACTGCGGTTGAGAAAGCGGATGTAATCGGCTCCTTCTCTGACCTCGTCGGGATTCTTGAAATCGGGATAGGTGACCGTCTCAATCAGGGGCATCCCCAGCCGGTCGGTCCGGTAAACACGCCAGTGACCAATATCGGAGACTTCCCGGCACGAATCCTCTTCGAGACTGAGCTGGATCAATCGTACCTTTTTGTTTTTCAGTTCGATTTCACCTTCTACTCCAACGATAGCGGTACGTTGGAACCCGGTAGGTATGGATCCGTCGAGGTACTGTTTCCGGGTAATGTGAACCTCTCCAACGACCTTCATCTTTGATAAAAGAGCAATCTCTATCGATATGTCCAGCGCCTCCATATTCAGCGGGAATGGCGGGGTATCATCCACTTCATAGGTGCAGGCCGTTTCGTTTTTGATCCGGTAGATGATATTTTTCCGGGTGCGGAATTCCATCAGGGCCGTTCCGTCATACTCACCCAACTCACTGAGTGTGGGGCGCATGTGCCTTACCAGTTCGGCATCGAAGTCGTCTTCTTTCTGGTAAATTCCGGAAGGACAACGACAAAAAAGTTTTTTGCGGGTTCTCAGTTGTTGGTGGACTTCCAGTCCTGACATAAAGCCAATCCGGTCGTAATCGGCCTGGGTTGCTTCCTTACGTTTGACATATCCTGTTTTTTGCTGGGTTTCGGCATAATTTCGCCGGGGGTCAAAGGGTGGTTTCATGGAATCGGGTAGGATCAATTTACGAGGGGGTAAAATTAGACATTTTGATGATAACAGGGTGCCGATTGTTCAATAATTTTGGTAACTCTCAATTTCCTATCTTTGCAGCAAAACTGAAGGATATGAATTACAAACCGTTGTGTTTGTTGCCTGTTTTTCTGATATTTTATTTACCGGGTTTGTCCCAGGAGCCTGCTCCTGCCAGGATCATCCTTGAAAAAGCTGATTCGTGGACTTACAACAAGGAGATCCGGCAAAATGTCCAGCGGTTGATCGGAAATGTGATCTTCAGCCACGATTCAGCTTATCTTTTTTGCGACAGTGCTTACCTGTTTGAAGCCGATAACCGCGTTGCCACCTTTGGGAACGTGCGCGTAAAACTCTCAGATACCCTCAACTTGTACGCCGACTCCCTCCGTTATGACGGGAATACGAAAATAGCGTGGGCCAACAGCAATGTCCGGCTGATCGATAACCAGACCATCCTCACTACCGACACGTTGGTTTATGACAGAAATACACAGATCGCCCGTTACGATTACTGGGGAAAGATCGTGAACGATAAAAATGTCCTGGTCAGTCTTCACGGCTATTATTACACCGACAAAAAAACATTTTTTTTCAAAGACAAGGTGTTGCTGACTCACCCGGATTACGCCATGCATTCAGACACCTTAATGTACAATACGCTGACTGAAGTAGCTTATTTTTATGGTCCTTCCAATATCACCTCCAACGACAAACAAGATTCAATTTATTGCGAAAACGGATGGTATGATACCCGTTTGGATCTGGCCCGCTTCCGCGAGCATTCAAAAATTTACCACGGGGCTGCCATGCTCACAGGCGACAGTCTTTATTATGAACGAAAGAACGGGTTCGGACAGGTTTTCCAAGATGCTCTGCTAATCGATACCGTTCAGAACATCCTGCTCACCGGAGAGTACGGGGAGATCAAACGGCAGGCCGGGTTCGCTTTCATGACCGACAGCGCACTGGTGACCATGGTGGAGAAAAAAGATTCACTTTTCATGCACGCTGACACGGTTTGGGCCACTTTTGATACCAGCCAGCACATCCGGGACATTCATTGTTATCATAAAGTAAGGTTTTTCCGACAAGATATTCAGGGAATGAGTGATTCATTGGTCTTTCATACTGCTGATTCTGCCCTGATGATGTACAAGGAGCCTGTCTTGTGGTCGGGTCCCAACCAGCTCACTGCCGATTCTATTCAATTGAAGCTCCGGGACGGGCAAGCTGATTCTCTGAAGATGTTTGGTTCGGCTTTCATCATTTCAAAGGACGATTCCGTGCGTTTCAACCAGATCAAAGGGAGGAACCTGTTGGCCCGTTTCCGCGACAACCAATTGTACAAAGTGAGAGTAATCGGGAATGCCGAGACCATCTATTATGCACGGGAAGAGGACAAAACGCTGATCGGGATCAACAAGGCCAGATCGGCAGAGATGTTGATCTTCTTGGAGAACAATGAACTCAGCACCATTACCTATATCGATAAACCTGAGGCGCATCTCTATCCTGAAAAGCAATTACCAAAGCAGGAATTACGCTTGAGAAACTTCAAATGGCTGGAAGAAAAAAGGCCTTTGAAGAAAGCCGATATCTTTGTGTGGGTCAGTGATCCGGCCCCCGTTCGGGAACCCTGACCATACTGCACCGTTTAACCTGCCCGGAGCGGGGCTTAAAACACAGAGAATTTGACGTAGCGGCCGGGGTTGGCTTTAATGTCTTCGAGCAAGAGGTTGAGGTCACGTGCAGCTTTTTCCACTTCCAGGTATAATTGCTGGTTGTTGATCAACTGACCGACCGATCCATCCCCCTTGTTGATCTTCACCAGGATGGCATCGAGGTCGCTGACAGCCTTGTTGACCTGTGCGATGGTAGCAGGTATCCGGGCCTTGGCCAGTGAATCGCTGACATCGGAGAGGTTGTTGATGATATGGGTGATTTTGTCGTTGTTCTTCCGGAGGTTGTTGCTGATGGACTCCACATTGGTAATGATATCCGCTATATTTTTGCGTTGAGAACCAAGCAAGGTATCGAGGTTGCCGGTGGTATGGGCAATGTTTTCGAGGGTTTGTTTAACATGTTCGACAGCCTGCACCAGGTTTTCCCGGGTATTTTTGTTCAGTACCTGCTGGACGATCATGGCCACGGTATCGATGGAACTGATGAGGTTTTCCGCTTTGCGTTTGAGGGGTAAAATCTGCCGGTTTACTTCCTCTCCCAGCGTGGCTTCTATGAGCGACAGTAAGGTGTCGCGGTCTTTTGCCATGATCCGGGAATCGCCCGGGATGATCTCTACCTCTTTGGCTCCTAACAGGCTGGAACTGTAAATCCGGGCAGAGGAATTTTTCGGGATGGGATAATCCCCTTTAACATAGAGTTCGACAATGATCTTCTGTGGATTGTTCGGGTTAAAATAAAGTTTGTTGACCTGCCCTACCTGGAGACCTTTAATGGTAATGGGATTGGCAGCTACCAGTCCGTTAACATGGTCATAAACAGCATAAAAGGTCCTGCTGGTCTTGAAAAGTTCCAGCCCTTTAAGGTACATCAGGCCCCAAATCAGAACGGCCAGGGCAATGACAAAAACGGCGCCAACTTTGATCTCTTTCCGGATAACCATAGCAGTTGTTTTGTGCAAATGTAATTGAAAAATTGATTGTTCTTACCTGTGGGTGAGCCTATCGGCTTCAGCACCCGTAATGCGTTGGTCGTTTCTGAAAACCACGATGAAAGCATCCCTGAAACCTTTCCGGCGAACCTGTTCCATCAGTTTTTCAGCGGAAGCCAGGTCCGGTTCATCGCCCACGGTGTATTTGTACATGCCGTTGTGTTTGTACATTTTAACCTTCGTGAGGGAGGCAAATTTCGATGAATGAAGACCGATATCATTGGTTGTCACAGCGATCTGAACGCGGAAAGAGACCGCTCCGGCAGGGTTGGATCGTGGCACGGCAGCTGGTGGAGTTGCCGGCGCGTTGGTTTGAAGCGGATCCCTGACTACCATCGGGGTATCGCCGGGACTGCCTCCCGGCCGGGTTGACTGCAGTGTGCTCTCGACCCTTGAGGGTTCTGTTTTAGCTACAGGAGAAGAAGTAACCGACGGGTTTTCCAGTTTATCGCGAAATTGGCGAAAGGCCCTGTAGATCGCTGATGCGATGTATTCCTGCCCTTTATCGGAAATCAGGAATTTCTCTTCGGAGGCGTTGCTCAGGTACCCGGTTTCCACGATCACACTGGGCATGGTAGTTTTGTATAGTACGATGAATCCCGCCTGGCGAACGCCCCGGTTGTTCAGGCCGACCCTCTCTTCCATCTGTTCCTGAATGGCCGCAGCGAGGTCGCTGCTTTGCTCCAGATTGGCATTCTGGTTGAGCGAAAAAATGATATAGGATTCATCCGAATTGGGATCAAACCCGTTGTAGGTTGACTGGTAATCGGATTCGAGCAGGATGGAGGCATTTTCCAATTTTGCAGTGCTGAGATTTGCTTCCGATTTGTGAAGACCCATGATATAGGTCTCCGCACCCCTGAGTGACTTATTATTGTTGGCGTTGCAGTGAATGGAGATAAAAAGATCGGCACGGTTCTCATTGGCGATCGCGGCCCTCCGGTATAATTCGATGAAACGGTCGCGGTCGCGTGTATAGATCACCCTGATCTCTTTCATGTTACGCTGAATAAGATTACCCAACTTCAGGGCGATGGAGAGGTTGATGTTTTTCTCCCTGGCCAGCTTTCCCAAAGCCCCCGGATCATGCCCCCCATGTCCGGCATCTATCACCACCGTACGGATCACCGTGCGCCTTTGTGCAGAAACGGGCACAATAAAGGAGTAAATACAAACCAGAATCAACAAGTACCTGATAACCTGATTGATCCCTTGCCGGTGTTTGTTAAAGAATATTAAAAAAGCCAGTGTCTCAATAATTTTGATTAGTTTTGAAGCCTGAAGAATAACGGTTTTCAGCGCCTTTTTATTCTGAATTTATTTACAAACAAAGATAAAAGTTAACCCCGGAATTCAGAAAAGAATTTGTTAACGAAATTATTAACAAGGTCTTCCCTGTTTTCGCTTTTTTTGCTCCTTTTTTTCCTGCAAATCACGGATGTGGTCGCCCAGGAGGATACAATCCGGCAGAAAAAAGCAGATTCTTTATTCATTGTTCCCGCCAAAATTGACTCCCTCCCAACGGATTCGGTGAACAGTGATTCCATCGTCAAAAAACAAGTAAAGAAGAACGCTTTGCAGGACAAGGTCGATTATTCGGCTCGAGATTCCCTCCGGCTGGATGTTAAAAAACAAAAGGTGTTCCTGTATCGTGAAGTAGATCTTAAATATCAAGATATCAGCATGAAAGCGGGATATGTGGAGATCGACTTCCCCAAAAATCATGTCTATGCCACCAGTTTGAATGACACTGCCGGAAAGCCACAGGAATTTCCGGAATTTGCTCAGGGTTCTCAGGCTTTTAAAGCCAAAGAGATGAATTACAACTATACCACCAAAAGGGGATATATCAATACTGTTTTTACCAAACAGGATGAAGGATACTTGCATGGAACGGTGGTTAAAAAAATGGAAAACGATGTAACATACATCAAATCCGGATCATACACAACTTGTGATCTGGAAGAGAATCCACATTTTGCCTTTAAATTCGGTAAAGGAAAGGTGATTCCCGGGAAACGGGTGATCACCGGGCCGGCTTACATGGACATAGCGAACGTTGCGACCCCGCTGGTAATCCCTTTCGGTTACTTCCCCAACCGCTCAGGGCAACGTTCGGGGATTTTGCTGCCCACTTACGGTGAATCGGCCAACCGCGGTTTCTATTTCGAGAATTTCGGGTATTACTGGGCCATGAACCAGTACATGGATGTGATGATCCAGGCCGATATCTATACCCGCGGAAGCTGGGCCATCAAACCAACTTTCCGTTACAACAAACGCTATCATTACAACGGTTCATTTAACTTCAGTTATGCCGTCAACCTGATCGGATCGCAGGATTCACCTGACTTTCAGAAATCGAAAGATTTTCAGGTACGTTGGATGCACAGCCAGGACGGGAAAGCGCGTCCACACAGTAACTTTTCAGCCAACGTGAACATCGTAAGCAACACCTTCAACAAGTACAATCTTGCCTCCAGTACGCAGTCTTATCTTTCCAACACCTTCCAGTCGAGCATCAATTATTCGACGAGTTTTGCCGGGAAATACTTCCTTAACCTTAACTTCAACCACAGCCAGAACACGGGAACCAAGACCATCAGCATTACCCTGCCACAGGTTGCCTTCTCCGTGAACCAGTTTTATCCTTTCCGCAGGAAAAATCCGGTAGGTAAAATGCGCTGGTATGAACAGATCAGCATGAAGTACAACATGGACATGGAGAACCGGTACAACACTGCTGATTCGAATTTCCTGAAAGGACAATGGCTCGATTCATTGCAGAACGGAATGCGCCACAGCATCCCTATTACGGCTACTGTGCGGGTTTTAAAGTTTTTCAACTGGAGCAATTCCATCAACATCACTGACCGGATGTACATGAAAACCATCCGCAAACAATATGTTGATTCGGTTTTTACCGACACCGATACCATCCCCGGCTACTATGAGACCAACAATGTCACCGGTTTTACCAATGCCTTCGATTTCAGTGCATCGTCGTCGATCAACACACGGCTTTATGGCATGTACCAGTTCAAAAAAGGATTGGTCCGGGCTATTCGTCACATGGTGACGCCATCGGTGGCTTTCTCCTTCACCCCCAACTGGGGCGCTCCCTCATGGGGTTACTGGCAATACATTTACAACGATCCGAACATCTATGGACCAGGCTACTATTCCATTTTTGAGCAAGCCATTTACGGAGGTCCGCCCGGGCAAAAATCGGGAATGATCAGTTTCGCCATCAGCAACAACCTGGAGATGAAGGTCAGGAACAGGAAAGACACCATCACCGGCATCCGGAAAATCCCCCTGATCGATGACCTCACAATCAGAGCCTCGTATGACCTGGCGCGCGATTCCCTCAACTGGTCGCCCATCACCATCAGCGGCCGGAGTTCCATCATCAAGGGATTGACCATTCAATATGCCAGTTATTGGGATATTTATGCCCGTGATTCCCTGGGCCGTCGGATCAATACTACTGAATGGAAAGCTCACCACCGGCTGTTACGCCTCGACAATACCTCCTGGGATGTCGGCCTTACCTATACCCTCTCCTCCGAAAAAGTGAAAGGCAAGAAGACAACTACCCGCGGAACACCGCAGGAAAGGCAGGACATCATCGACTACTATGATTATTATGTGGATTTTGACATCCCCTGGAGCTTCTCGGTCAATTACAGTTTCAGGTATTCCAAGACATGGAACTCCGGTACCTTGTCAAGAACCCAGCAGATCATCCAGACCCTTAATTTCAACGGTCAACTAAACATCACTCCCAAATGGAAGATCTCGCTGACCACCGGATGGGATTTCGTGAACAACGAGCTCTCCTATACTTCCATCGACGTTTACCGCGATCTCCATTGCTGGGAAATGCGGTTCGGATGGATACCCAAAGGGGGCCAGCAAAGTTGGAATTTCTCTATAAACGTGAAAGCGTCTATCCTTCAGGATCTGAAATTGAATAAAAAAAGGGATTTCAGGGATTATGCCTCCTGAAAAACCGGCAGGGACTGGTTACCACCGGTCTGATAGCACCGAACAGAAATAATCAATTGATTAACAATATCATAGAATTCATTATGAAAAAAGTCATCGCTACCTCACACGCGCCGAAAGCCATCGGTCCTTACAGTCAGGCCATAGAAGCCAATGGTTTGTTATTCATTTCAGGTCAAATTTCCATTGATCCGGCAATCGGGACACTGGTAGAAGGCGGTATCCGTGAACAGACGGAACAAGTCATGAAAAATATCGGTGCCCTTCTCAACGAAGCCGGATATACTTTTAAAGATGTGGTCAAATCGACATGTCTTTTGACCACGATGGAAAACTTTGCAGCTATGAATGAAGTTTATGGCCGTTACTACCAGGAAAACCCGCCGGCAAGAGCCGCCTACGCGGTAGTAAGGCTTCCAATGGGCGCTTTGATAGAGATTGAAACGATTGCAGCAAAATAGTTACTCGTTTCACTGACCTATCAAGACATAGGGGGCCCATACCATGGGCAATGAGGTTTCCCTTTTTGATAAAAATTCCAGTTTTACCGCCCGTAATGCCTGGCTGTAACTTTGCCCGGATAACCAGTGCTTGTAAAAACTGATCATGAAACGTTGCGCCATCAGGTCACTTACATTCCACAGGGTGCAGAGGATATTACGTGCACCGGCCTGAAAGAACTCCCTGATGGAAGAGCGAAACATGGTATCCTGACTGGCAGCGCTTCTCCCGGAGGCACAGGCATTGAGCACCAACAAGTCAGAATTAAGCCGGAGCAGTGCAATGTCATCGGGCGTCAGCAGTTCGACGTCCGGCATTTCACTTCCCACGGGTTCGTGGTCTTCCCAGAAGAGAAGCCCGTTGCCCACCGGGTTTTCAGCAGCACGTAAACCGTGCGTAGCCAGGTGAACCACCTTCCCTTTCCCCGAAAGAGTAAAAAAAGAGGTCAGGTCAGACTCCTGATCCATGGCTATTTTGACTGACATCCCCTTCTCTCTGAACAAGTCGGCAATGGCATCCAATTCAACCCTTGTGAAAGGCAGTGCGTTGATCGTCGGATGGGTTTCAAAAACAGGCGAAAAACCAAGAAAATCATAGGTCGTTGTCTGGCCGGGGTTCGCTCCGTAGTACCAATGGGCTAGCGAAAAATGGTATATAATTTCAAATTCATGGATCAGAAAAGGGATCTTTCCCTGTGTCGGACTTCTGCCGTCGGAAGGGTCGATGATCAGTGCTTCAAAAGGAATGTCTGAGAGTTCATGACCAGGAACAATGATCAATCTTTTTTTATCTGTCAGGAGGGGTCTCACCGGCAGGACAAGAATTGTTCCCAGTATTTTCCCGTGGAGGAGATAGTTTTTGGTGTCGGCAACCCGGAGCAGAGATTTGAATTCCTCCAGGGATGACCAGAACATCCTGTTGAGCGGAATGTCGGTAACTACCACCCCTTTGTCCGTATGAGTATGTAGTTTCAGAAGGGTTTCCGTCATCCTGTATTCCAGTATAATTTCTTCGTGACCGATTTTTTCACGGACCTGCTCCTCTTTAATCTCCAATATTTCCGGAATTACAGGGTATCCGGAAAGGCACAATGGAAAAATTCCTTTTGCCAGAAAAAAAATAAAGCTCAACGTGACGGCCCTTGGCATTATTTTGTAGTCAGGGTTAGTACAGTTCCATCCTCCCTAAGGATACCAGTTCTCCTCCAATGGTAATTCTCCAGTAATAGATTCCCCGCCGGAGCGTTTCTGTTTTAAAAACACAAGAATTTGTTTTTTCAACACGGTATTCGGAAAGAAGATTGCCCTCGTTGTCCATCAGGGAAAGGACGACCGTTTGAAGCGAATCGGTGCCTGACCATGAAAAAAGAACCTGAGAACCCAACCGGAAACGATCCCTGAAGCCGGGTTTTTCGAGGGCAAAATCCAGGCTTCGGGGTTGATGACCAATCAAACTTTCCAACTCAGGTAGTAAGGCAAAGGACCGGCTCTCATCTGGTGTGGATTTTACAGGACTTTGAGCCACCGGCAAACGATCCCCCGTGAAGAGTTTGTTGTCAGTCAGCCGGTCTTCTGACGGGGAGAGACGTTCTCTCTCTACCTCCCGCATCGCAGAATCCTCCTTTGTCCATGGTAAGGGGTTCCTTTTGCCCATCAGAAAAAGGATTCCCGACAAAGTGATCAAAAAAAGCAGGGAAGCTGCTATCAGCAAAAAGGAGGAAAACGACCGGCCGTTTCTTCTTTTAAGAATCGTAAGTTTTACTTTCCGACAAAATTCGAGGGTATCCTGGTCAGAAAGAAACTCATTCAGGTAGCGGTCGACCATAACCTCGTTGCGCAATACCTGGCTGCTGTTTTTCATTTTTTCGAACACCGCCTTTTCCTCCGGCGAAAGTTCATCTTCATTGTACCGGTCAATCCAGTCGTTCTTCATTGTAGCGTCTTTCATTTCAGTGTTATCTCTTTTACCAGGCCGGGCTGCTTTGCCCCTCCAACGTGAATAGAAGCCCCGGTACTGACATTATCTTGTCGTCCCTGCTGATATATATAAGGTCGACAAGCAGGATCATTTAAAATCCTCTTTCGAAGCATGTTTTTACATAAATATTTCCTGGTTTTGACATATTTAACAGAACTTGAATGGATCGATTCCGCAATTTCACTCATGGGTGTTTTTGAAAAAAAAAGTCTAAGGATTCGTTGACAATCAGCCGGTAACCTGAAGAAGTGCTCCTGAAACAATCGCTGCCTGGCCAGGTCCGATTCATTGGCGTCAACCGTTTCCCCTCCATAGGAGACAAATTTTTCATTAACCTCAGGATCGGATTGATAACACAATCTCCAGCGTCGATCTAATCGCTGAAACCAGATGTTCCGGCTGATAGAGTAAAAATATGTTTTCAAACTACATGTCAACTTAAAATCATGGTTTTGACACTTCTTGTAAAGGACAAGCAAAGCATCCTGAAAAACATCCTCCACATCGCTTTTGGTACCGGAATTTTTCTCTACCAGAGACCTGATGACCGGGAAATACTCTTTATAAAAATATTCAATGTACCGGCTTTTCTTATGGTAAAGTCCCTTCAATATTGCATCGTCGGAATAGCGAACCATCATCGAGGAAAAATATACTGCTTAATCGGAAATTTCGAAAAAGGTAATAGGGGAAAACCAAAATTTTATCAAAAATAATTCATTTTGCTTTATGACATTGCTATGGTTTGGAAAAATTATTATAATTTCAGGTAGTCGGATCTTTCTTTTATCCTGGTCAAAGCGTTGGTTCACCGGAATAAAATATACCGTACTTTTACCGGTTAAAATTGCCAAAACCTCCCGGAATGAAAAAAAATATCAAATCCATCACCATTACCCGTAATGATTATGTTGTAAGGAACATAACCGATGAAGAACTTGCTGTAAAAGGGCATTTAAGTCAGTATACTGAATTCGACATTGAAGGAAGGCCGGTCAAAGAGATCAACTATGATACGGAAGGGCGTTTCGAGGAGATGCATCAGTATGGTTATGATCCTGAAGGTCACTTGGTTACCGATTCATATTTCCCGGAGGAAGAGCTGGAAGCTGAAACCACCCGTTACGACTACAACAGCGAAGGATTGGTTTCATCATCAAGTAAACGGTATTTGGATGGATCAGTAGATACCACGCGGTATTATTATGATCCCCGGGGAAAATTGGAAAAAAAAGTAACCATTTCGGACGATGGTGAACCTGATGAGGAAGAATTTTTTAGTCAGGAAGAAGAGGTCATTGCAGAAACCAGCAGTGATCCCGCGGGTAATGAAATGAATGTAACCAGGAATGACAACGGTCAGATCATTCTGGAGGAGCGTATTACACCCGACGGAACTGTTATCAGCAGGGTGGAGCGAATGTACGATGAGGAAGGGAAACCCCTTGAAACGGTGGTCTTTATCGATGGGCAGGGTCAGCGGATCTCCCGTCATTACATCCTGCATTACGGGTATTCTTACTACCCCGGGATCACAGAGCAGACGGGGTTACCGCTTCAGAATAAATGATCCAGTAAGGAGGGGTCTGTCTTGTTTGGCAGGGTGACCCGCAGTTCTGATACCTTTTCCATAGCCCGTCGAATGGCGAAAATGGCTTCATCATTCCTGGCCCATGCGCGTCGGGCGATTCCGTTGTTGACATCCCAGTGAAGCATCGACCGAAGGCGGGTATCAGCTTCCGGTGTTCCATCCAGCACCAGACCAAACCCGCCGTTAATCACTTCTCCCCAACCGACTCCTCCGCCATTGTGAATGGATACCCAGGTAGCGCCACGGAAACCATCACCAATTACATTGTGAACAGCCATGTCTGCAGTGAAAGCCGATCCGTCGTAGATATTGGAAGTTTCTCTGAAAGGAGAATCGGTGCCTGAGACGTCGTGATGATCACGTCCGATGACGATGGGAGCCGAAATCTTTCCCTCCCGGATGGCTTCATTGAAAGCGGCGGCAATTCCGGTACGTCCTTCGCAATCGGCATAAAGAATTCTTGCCTGAGAGCCAACGACCAAACGGTTTCTCCCTGCTTCCCGGATCCAGTGTATGTTGTCGTGCATCTGCAAGGCAATCTCTTGCGGAGCCACTTTTGCCAACCGATGCAGGACCTCTTCCGCGATCCGGTCGGTCGTTTCCAGGTCTTCCGGTTTGCCGGAGGTGCAAACCCAGCGGAAGGGTCCGAATCCATAATCGAAAAACAAAGGGCCCATGATGTCCTGAACATAGGACGGGTAGATAAAGCTACCATCGTTTCTGGTTACGTCAGCGCCCGCTCTGGAGGCCTCCAAAAGAAAAGCATTGCCGTAATCCCAAAAGTACATTCCGTTGGATGCCAGTTGATTAATGGCTTTAACCTGCCGTATCAGGGAGGCCCTGACTTTTTCTCTGAACTTTTGGGGATCACTGACCATCATCCGGTTGGATTCCTCAAGTGACAATCCTGCCGGGTAATAGCCCCCGGCCCAGGGATTGTGCAGGGAGGTCTGGTCTGAACCCATATCAACCGGAAATTGTTTTTTTGCCAGGTACTCCCAGAGGTCCACAACGTTGCCCTGATAGGCCAACGATACTGCTTCCTTCCGGGCGGATGCTTCTGCTATTCTCAGGAACAAGGGGTCCAGGTCAGTAAAGACTTCATCAACCCATCCTTGTGAATGCCTTTTGGTAACCACTTTTGGGTTGATTTCGGCGATAACTCCTACTGCTCCGGCGATGACAGCCGCTTTGGCCTGAGCACCCGACATCCCTCCCAGTCCGGAAGAGACAAAAACCTTTCCTCCCATACCCTCTGTGCTCTTCATCCGGTTGGCGTTGAGCAGGGTGATGGTGGTTCCATGGACAATCCCCTGAGGGCCAATGTACATGTACGATCCGGCCGTCATCTGGCCGTACTGCGTGACACCCAGGGCGTTGAAGCGTTCCCAGTCGTCAGGCCTGGAATAATTGGGGATCATCATGCCATTGGTAACGACCACCCTGGGGGCTTCCCTGTGCGAAGGGAAGAGCCCCAGCGGATGTCCTGAATACATCACCAGGGTTTGGGTATCGGTCATGACAGAGAGGTACTTCATGGTTAGCAGGTACTGGGCCCAGTTCTGGAAGACTGCCCCGTTCCCTCCATAGGTGATCAGTTCATGGGGATGTTGGGCAACAGCAGGATCGAGGTTGTTCTGGATCATCAGCATGATCGCCGCCGCCTGTAAAGAGCGATGGGGATAGTCGGTGATTTTTCTTGCAAACATCGGATAACGCGGGCGGAAGCGGTACATGTAGATCCTTCCGTAAAGCCGCAATTCCTCTGCAAACTCCGGGGCCAGAATGGCATGGAACCGTTCATCAAAATAGCGCAATGCGTTGCTGACAGCTAGTTTTTTCTCATTCGGGGTCAGTAAATCTTTCCTCACCGGAGCATGGTTGACTGAAGGATCAAGAGGTTGCGGATCGGGAAGGATTTCGGGTATTCCCATTGCGATGGCGTTGCGGAATTCGGATGTTTCCATGGCTTTGATTGTTAAATTTTAAATTCTTTCCTGGGCAGGATGCAGGATCTGGTAAAGAAAATCGCGTGCCCTGAAGAGTTGAGCCTTCACAGTCCCCACCGGCAGATCCAGCTCAGTGGCAATCTCCTCGTAACTCCATTCCTTAAAGTATCTGAGTTCGATCAGCAGCCGATAATGGGGTTTTAATTTCCCGACTACCTCGTGCATCAGTTTGATTTTTTGCTTTTCAATCACCTTTTCCTCCGGATCCGGCCCTCCGGAAGGGATGGCAGAAAGTGAACTTTCTCCGTTTTCTTCATCGATAAAGGTTTCGTCGGCAAACTGAATACGTTTATTCTTCCTGAGAAAATCGATGCAATTGTTGGCGGCTATTTTGAAAAGCCAGGTACTGAAGGCGTAATCGGGGGTATATTGTGACAGGTTTCGGAAGGCTTTCCCGAAAGCCTCGATGGTAAGGTCTTCAGCGTCGGTGGCATTGCCCGTCATTTTAAGCATCATGAAATAGAGCGAATCGCGATAATTGTTCAGCAATTCTGCATAAGCTTGCTGAACTCCGGCCTCCAATGCACGTCGCACCAATTGGTAATCGCGTTGCGCTTTTTCAGTAAGATGTGTGGTCACTTCCATCTGGGTGGTTTGCTGAAAACATTGGACAACACCAGGCCGGTATTCAGTAGCAATAACATGAGGTCAAACAAAGGAATCCAGGGTACCAGGTCTTTCTCTTCCAGTCGTTTCATACAGCGGGCAGTAATGATAAATTGGGTGATCAGTCGTAAGGCAAAGAGCGCCAGGACAGGCACTGGTGAGATGGCTAAGGAGAGCAACAGGATGAAAAGGGTGTAATAAACAAGGAGTGAAAAAGAATAGGTCCCGAGTAGCAAACGGTGAACAAAGCGGTAGTGGATGCTGGTTGAAAAATGACGTCTTTTTTGGGTGATCCACTTCCCAAAAGTAGATTTGGGTTCGGAAAAAGTAAAACTGCCGGGAGTCAGAGCAATCGTGGTATTTGATCTCCCTGCTACCCTGTTTACAAAAAGATCGTCATCGCCCGAACGGATCCGGTAATGTGAAATAAAACCTTTATTGCGGATAAAAAGTTGTTTCAGATACGACAGATTCCGTCCTACACCCATGTACGGAATCCCTGCCAGTGCATAGGAAAGGTACTGGATGGCAATGTGGGCTGTGTCGAACCGGATGAGTTTATTAAGGAATCCTTTCTGCTTATTGTAAGCGCCATATCCCAACACCAGTTCAACCCCGGGGCGGAAACCAGCTACCATTTCGCGTATCCACGAACGGGAGGCCGGCCTGCAATCTGCGTCTGTGAGGAGCACTTTGTCGTAACGCGCTGAGCGAATTCCGATGGATAAAGGAAATTTTTTCCCTGAAAAGAAATTCAAATCTTCCTGGATGGTGATTTGTTTTAGATGCGGATATTGTTTTTCGAGCTCGGAAAGCAAAAAAACAGTATCATCATCAGAAGCGTGGTTCACCACCAGTACTTCAAATTCGGGATAATCTTGTTCAAGGATCAGAGGGAGTGCTTCGTGGAGGTGATGGCATTCATTGTGCGCACAAATGACGACAGATACTCCGGTTTCACGGGTGGCCGGAGGTTTTGCCCTGTAATGCGCCAAGCGCCAGAACAATAACCAATAATAACCAAGTTGTATCAACCAGGTAAGTCCGAAAAGAAGCAGTAATCCAAGGGGCAAAAAATGCGTATCTATTAGAGATTCAACCATTTGAGTTTTTCCTTCACTTACGCTTGCAAAGTTATGACATTGGTCGGATAAAAAGGAGGTTAAAAACAAAATTTGAAAGGGTCGTTGAAAGAAACTTTATCTTTGCGCTTTTGTACAAGGTGGCATGGTAAAATTCGATATTGCGGGGTACGACAAAGGTTCCCGGGCCAGGGCAGGGATGTTGGGAACCGATCATGGTTCGGTTGAAACGCCTTTTTTTATGCCGGTTGGTACAGCCGGTGCCGTCAAAGCGTTGCATGTGGAGGAATTAAGACGGGATGTGAAGGCACAGATCATGCTCTCCAACACCTATCATTTATACCTGCGACCGGGTGCCGACATCATTGCAAAGGCGGGCGGTCTTCATCGTTTTAACGGCTGGGATAAACCCATTCTTACCGACAGTGGCGGGTACCAGATATACTCTCTTGGGGCCATCCGGAAGTTCACCGACGATGGCGTGGTTTTTCACTCCCACATTGACGGGTCGAAGCACGTTTTCACTCCAGAAAAGGCCGTTGATGTTCAGCGCGCACTGGGAGCAGATATCATCATGGCTTTTGATGAATGCACCCCTTATCCGTGTGATCCGGTTTATGCTAAAAAATCGATGAAGCGCACCCATCACTGGCTGGCCCGTTGCCATAGCCGTTTCAATGTAACTTCCTGTGAACACGGATATACCCAATCGCTTTTCCCGATCGTTCAAGGTAGCGTTTACCCTGCGCTTCGTGAAGAATCGGCCCGCTTTGCCGCCGGATTTGATGCCTCAGGGTATGCCATCGGCGGTTTATCGGTGGGAGAACCGGCTGCTGTCATGTACGAAATGACCGACCTGGTTTGCCGGCTTTTACCCGAAAACAAACCCCGTTACCTGATGGGGGTTGGCACCCCCGCCAACATACTGGAAAGCATTGCATTGGGTGTCGATATGTTCGATTGTGTCATCCCTACCAGGAATGGCCGCAATGGCATGCTTTTTACCCGTAATGGTATCATCAACATAAAAAATGAGAAGTGGAAAGACGACTTCTCCCCGCTGGAGGAAGCAGGGGAAGTTTTTTGCGATACCTTATACAATAAAGCATTTCTCAGACACCTGTTCATCGCGAAAGAGATCCTCGCCTCCATGATCGCAACCATGCACAACCTGGGTTTTTACATCTGGCTTATGAAAGAAGCACGCCGCCAGATTCTGCTGGGAAATTACCATGATTGGAAATCTGAGATGACTGTCCGTATCATGACCCGGTTATAACACCATGGCCTATGCTTCTCATGTTACCGCTTCCTCAGATTGAGTTTTTCCACCCGGCAGGAAAGAATATCTTTGCAGTAAGAGCGTTTTGTTGACAAACAGATCTTTTCTAACCGAATCCCGCAAAGGATACAATAAAAACCACCATCCCATCGAACTCTTTTGATGAAAACCCTTGATATCTATATTATTAAAAAGTTTCTGGGAACTTTCTTCCTCATCCTGGTCCTTTTAATCTTTATCGTGATCGTTTTTGATATCTCGGAAAAAATTGATGATTTTCTGAAATTTGATGCCCCGCTACGTGCCATTATTTTTGATTACTATTTCAACTTTGTTCCTTACTTCATTAACCTTTTCAGTTACCTGCTCACCTTTATCGCCGTCATCTTTTTTACTTCCCGCATGGCCTCTGATTCGGAGATTATCGCCATTCTCAGCAGCGGGGTGAGCTTTAAACGGTTGCTCTTCCCTTACTTTGTCAGCGCTGTCGTACTGGGACTTCTCTCCTTCTTCCTGGCCAACATTATCATTCCCTACACCAACCGCAGCATGTTCGCCTTCGAAAAAAAGTACCTGAAAGAAGCTAAAGAATTTGATAATCAGAATATACACAAGCAAATAAGTCCAGGTGCTTTTATTTACCTTGAGAATTTCAATACCCATACCCGTTCAGGCTGGAAATTCACTCTTGAACACTTTAAAGACCGTCAATTGATCTACAAACTGAGGGCCGACCGGTTGGAGTGGGACAGTGTTAAAAGCCATTGGATCATCAGCAATTATTATGTACGAAAAATCAACGGGGAAGAGGAATCGATTACCAAAGGGCAGAAGCTGGACACAATTCTTCCATTCGTCCCTGCTGATTTTACCGAAGACATTGAGGAGGTAAAGATCATGAACTATTTTTATCTCCGCGAACACATTCAGAAGAAGGAATTGCGGGGCGACCCTGATGTCGTAAAATACAAAGTTAAAAAATATGAACGGATCGCATTTCCTTTTGCCACGATCATCCTGACGCTGATCGGGGTTGCGGTTTCCAGCCGGAAAGTGCGCGGGGGAATTGGTTTTCACCTGGGCTTCGGGTTGGCGCTTACCTTCCTCTACATCCTTTTCATGCAGATTTTTACGGTATTTGCTACCTTTGGCAACCTGCCACCGCTGCTTGCCGTGTGGATCCCCAATATTCTTTTTGGCATCATTGCCCTGTTGTTAATTTGGAAAGCACCTAAATAGCGTGATTGTTTTTCCCAATGCGAAAATCAACCTGGGCTTGCGCGTAGTAGCGCGGCGAACCGATGGTTTTCACAACATCGAGACGGTTTTTGTCCCGGTAAAATTGTGTGATGCCCTTGAAGTCATTGCATCACATGACGGTACTTTTCATTTTGACCAGACAGGATTGGCCATTCCGGGTGATCCTTCCAATAATCTGTGCATCCGTGCCTGCCGGCTACTTCAGCCGTTGATCTTTGAGAAAACAAGGGAGACAGCATTGTCCGATCTGCCACCAGTCCGGGTCCACCTGCATAAAGTCATTCCCATGGGCGCCGGGTTGGGAGGAGGTTCTTCTGACGGGGCCTGGATGTTAAAACTCCTGAATGAACTGTTCAACCTGGAACTTTCTGCATACCAGTTGCGGGGATTTGCCAGCCGACTTGGCAGCGATTGCGCCTTTTTCATTGATAACAAACCGGTCGTAGCTTTTGAAAAAGGAGATCATTTCCTCCCGCTGCAACAACCCCTTCCCGACCTTGAAGTGGCCCTTGTGTTTCCGGGTATTCATTGCGACACGGCAGAAGCCTATCGTAGCATCGTTCCTCACCAGCCCCCGATCTCTCTTCAAACACTGATCCAACAGCCTGTTGATACCTGGAGAAAAACGGTTTTCAATGATTTCGAGAAGCCTGTTTTTAATCTCCATCCAAAAATTGCAGGACTCAAAGAGCAATTGTACCAGGCGGGTGCAGTCTATGCTTCCCTCACAGGCAGCGGCTCCGCCGTTTATGGCCTTTTCGAGGAACTACCTGACATTCAAACGTTATTCCCGGAATACCAGAGCTGGTGTTCAAAATAAGAAAAGGAGACCCGTTTTTCAATGAGCTATTCCATCGGGGAATGCCGCAGGCTGTGAAAAAGCCGGGTTGGTAAGAAAAGAAGAATCGGAGAGGGTGTATAAAAAATCCTTCAACGCCAGTTTTTCCATCAGGGTCAGCCGCACGCCATGATCCCTTACATGGTGCATCAAAGGACTGATGGTTGGTGACCAGATCACCCGTTCGCTGTAGAAATTGATTACCTCATCGAGGGTGGTAAAACGGCCGTCGTGCATGTAAGGCGCCGTGAAGGCGATGTTGCGCAAAGTGGGCGCTTTGTAAGCACCCACATCAACAGGATCACCCGTCACTGAAGCACGGTCAGAAGGGTCAGTGAAAACAGAATCCTTTCCGTTGTTGTAGAAAAAATGGGTGGTGAACAAAGGGTTGCCTTCTCCCCCGTGGCAATGGAAGCAATCGGCCCCCAACTCAGTCATAAATAACACATACCCTGTACGTTCGGAGGTTGTCAGGGCGACCTCTCCACGCAGAAACCGGTCGAACCTGGAATCAGAGGAGATCAGGGTCCGGATGAATTGTGCAATGGCCCTGCCCATGTTTTTCATGGTAATCACTTTACTGCCGAAGGCTTTTTCGAACAACTCGGGATAGCCATTGATGGATTGGAAAAGTGCTTTGACCCGGTTGGTATCTCCATTCATTTCATGAGGGGCCAACACCGACATCCAGGTAAGGTCTTCCAGGTTGCGGTAGTGGGGAGAAGGGTTGTATTTGCTGACTTTCCCGTTCCACAAGTATCCTGAATCAACCCAAACCATGTTGATCAGCGGCATCATGGAGTGGGGCGTCGGGATTCCTGTCAGGCCATGAGGCCGGCCTCCCGGAAATGCCGGGTTGTTCAACCCGCATTCAAAGGCATGCGATTGCAGGTGACAGGTGGCACAGCTCATCAGTGAATCAGGATCGGTACGGCCCGACATGCGTCCATCGTAAAAGAGGTAACGTCCCAGGGCAATACCTTCCACCGTCATGGGGTTATCAGAAGGGATGTTCATTTCATCCGGAAAATGCGACGGTACGGTGATCTGGTAAGGGGTTGGATGCCAGTCATCAGGGGCATCCTCCGTCTTTTTACAGCCAGCAATGGCAAAGGCCAAAAAACTGAGGCAGACAAACAATCCTATTTTATTGTAGTTCAATTATTAAACAGTTTTGCAATGGATAAGCCGGGTTCACAGTCGCCAATCAATTTTTTCAGTTCCCATTTGCTCCAGGAGGTGGTTTATCCTTGAGAAATGGCGGCAACCAAAAAAACCCCGGTGGGCCGATAAAGGAGAGGGATGTGCTGCAGTCAGTACAAAGTGACGCGAAACATCAATTAAAGATTTTTTAGCGATGGCAAAGTTGCCCCAAAGGACAAATATCAGGCCGTTGCGATGAAGAGAGAGCTTACTGATAGCGGCATCGGTAAAAGGTTCCCAGCCTTTGTTTTGGTGCGAGCCGGCCTGGTTTTGCCGCACGGTTAGGGTAGCATTGAGCAACAAAACACCCTGACGGGCCCATCCCGTAAGGTCTCCCGATTCCGGAGGGGGTATCCCAAGATCGTCCTTCAGCTCTTTAAAGATATTGACCAGGGAGGGTGGATGGGGTATGCCTTTGGGTACAGAAAAACATAAACCATGTGCCTGACCCGGACCGTGATAAGGATCCTGACCCAACAGCACCACCCTTACTTTATCAAAGGGCGTTTGATTGAACGCATTGAATATCAAAGAGCCTGGAGGGAAAACAGGGTATTTTTTCTTCTCAGCAACCAAAAACTCCTTTAACAAAGCAAAAGAGGGTCGGCTGAAATCTTCCATGAGCATCGATTTCCAATGCTCTTCTATGGTCGGATCAATCGTGGCACCGGTTATATTTTCTTTCCGGATATTGGGAGAGTACACAATAAAACGGTTAAATTCTTGTTCATTTACTTAAAAACCATTTACTTTGCGTTTTCATTTCAAACGAACAGGATCTGCAACCATGAAAAAAATACTTTATCTTATCACCCTCATCGTGTTAATCGGTCTGGTCACCTCCTGTGCCTCGAAACGTTGTCCTGCATACGGCGAGAAGCAAAGATACCAAAACCAGCGGTAGTAAAATATTTCCGGAACAAGAAATCGGAATAATATGGAGAGCTCCGGCTCTCCTTTTATTTTTAATTTTGCACAAGATCCTCCATTGATCCGCCCTTCCGATGACCCGTCAGGCAATTTGTTTTGTATTCCTTCTCTTTTTCGCGATGGTCAATCGTGCCGGTGCGCAGCAAAATATCGACAGTGACACCCTTCCTGAAAATGCGTTGTTAGAAAAACAATGGAGCCTTGGCGCCATGATCCATTCCAACGGATGGGGATTGAAATTTCACCGCGGGCACAATGTCACCAACCTCCGGCAATTCATGTGGGAAATTGAATTTTCTACTTACAAATCAACCAAGGAGTTGCGCATCACTTCGCAGTTCCCGGAAGGACGTCCTTACCTTTACGGAAAACTGAATTATCTCTATTTTTTCCGGGGAGGGATCGGCCAACAACACATCCTTAACCGCAAACCTTATTGGGGCGGCGTCCAGTTGTCATGGCTCTATTACGGTGGGGTTTCATTGGGTTTCACCAAACCGGTTTATCTCTATATCATCTATACCGACAGTGGGTATCCTGAAGAGGAAAGATACGATCCTGAAATTCATTCGTACGATAACATCTACGGAAGAGGCTCTTTTTTCAGCGGTTTCTTTAACCTGGGGTTTCATCCGGGCGTTTACCTTAAAACAGGGCTGGATTTTGAGTTCGGTACGCGAAACGCCAGGATCAACTCTCTGGAAATCGGTGGCACGCTCGATTTTTCCCCCATTCCGGTGCCCCTGATGGCTTATAACCCCAAACAACAATTTTTCCTGACCATTTACCTGAGCGTTATGATCGGTAAGCGATACCTCCGCTGATCCGGGTTGCTGGTTTACCGGAACCCAATCTCTCCGTGGCTGAAGTGCTCCGTCTTACCGTTACGGAAAAGCAACCTGAGCCGGCCGAAAGAATCCACCCCCGTAATCATTCCTTCAATTAATGTCTCGCAAATGCGGTAATTGCGCCACTCTCCGAAACCTGAAAGTCGCTTCTCGTATTCTCCGGGAAGCAAGCCTTTCCCCGTTTTCAAATGATCTATGTATCTATTATTCAGGTATTTACACAACTTCGACAAGGCATTTTCAGGATCTGTTTCGCTACCGGTAAGCAAGGCCAGGGAGAGTGCATCCGGAAGGTCAGGCGGAAAGTGTGTTTGATTGAGATTGAAACCTATACCTATGAACGCTGCCTCATACCTTAATCCCATGATCCGGTTTTCAATCAGTATCCCGGCCACTTTTTTTGAGTCGACACAGACATCATTCGGCCATTTTATCTGTGGTTTTGTATCGGGCAATCGATCCGCTATTTCCTCTTCCAGAAAGTCAAGAAGGGCTAAGGAGATGAACTTGTTCAAGGCAAACTGGTTGGATGTTTCCAGGAAGGTTGGTTTCAGAATCAGGGTGAAAGTCAGATTCTTACCTGGCTCACTGTACCATCTGTTGTCATGTTGCCCTTTTCCGGCAAACTGATCCAGCGCTCTGATAATGGTTCCTTCAGGCCAATGCTTTTCCTCGTACCAACGGAGGGCATAATCGTTGGTGGAGTTGATCTTATCGAGGGTGATGAGGGTGTTACCGATCATGAGACAGATCTTGGTGAGGAAAACGAGAATTGTAAAAATTTAGTGCGGATCCTGAGGAATTTTCAAAAAAAGGAGATAAAGTGTATCACTTTTCCGCCGGTTTCGGATTAAAGAGAAAAAACATGGAACAATATGACAGCAGGGCCATCATCAGGAATTGGGCTGAGGAGGACCGTCCGCGGGAGAAATTGTTGCTGAAAGGCAGGCAGACGCTGAGTAACACAGAGTTATTGTCTATCCTTATCAGTTCCGGAACACGGGATGAGTCGGCAGTTGATCTTGCCAAACGACTTTTTCACGCTGCCCATGAGAACCTTTCGGAGCTGGCCCGGATGGGGATCAGGGAGATGACTGCGATCAAGGGAATCGGGAACGTGAGGGCGGTGACCATTGTAGCCGCGTTGGAACTGGGAAGGCGCAGGGATGAATCGACGGTGATGGAAAAAGAGAAGATCATGCGGAGCAGTGATGCTTACACCATTTTCCGAAGTACGATGTCGGACCGTCCTTACGAAGAGTTTTGGATCATCCTCTTAAACAAGGGAAACCGGGTGATAAGGAAGTGCTGTATCAGTGAAGGAGGTATCTCCGGCACGGTGGTGGATCCGCGTAAAGTTTTCAAGACGGCCCTTGATCACCACGCTTCCTCTATCATTCTTGGGCACAACCATCCCTCGGGAAATACTCATCCCAGTGATGCTGACAACAACATCACCCGGAAGTTGTTTGCCGCCGGGAAGTTGCTCGATGTAGAGGTGTTGGACCACCTGATCATCGGCGACAACGGGTTTTACAGTTATGCCGATGAGGGTGCCATGTAGCCTTGATTGTGCATTTCAGTGAAGGTCAACCGGAAAGCGGCCTCCTCTGCTCAGGTAATGGTTCGAAGGAGTAACCCCTTTCAGCAAAATGGTCAAGGAAACGGGGCAATGCATAACGAACTTTGTCAAGCGTCTTGAGATGGTTATGAAATACTACCACAGAGCCCTTCCCTGCATATTTCAGCGCGATATCCAGACATTGCTCCCTGGTGATCTTCCGGTCGAAATCATAGGTCAGTATCGACCACAGGACAAACCGGTATTGTTTGCGAAGGAGCCAATACTGAGCTGGGGTGAACCGACCGTAAGGGGGTCTGAACAGCGTGGTGGGTAAAAGCGAGGCACACCGGGCTGCATCTTCAACATAAGCTCCGGGCGGGGTTTTCCATCCGTTAAGATGATGGTAGGTATGGTTCCCGGTGGCATGGCCCTCTTTGCGGATCATCTCCAGTAGTTCCGGATGTTTTCTGATGTTGTCGCCGACGAGGAAAAAGGTAGCGCGTGCATTGTATTTTCCCAGAATTTCCAGCGCTTCCGGTGTCGCTTCCGGGATGGGGCCGTCGTCAAAAGTGATGTAAATGGCTTTCCGGTCAGCCGGCATCCGGCAGAGCAGATTTTCAGGCCGGAACCAGGAAAAGAAAAAAGGGGGTTGAACTGCTTTCATCTGCTCATCGCTGATAAACCTTCTCAACATAAAGGTCATAGTATTTTTTCAGCGATGCCCCGATTTCCTCAGCCATTTTCTCCTGTTTGGCTTTTGTGGTCATATCACTTAGCCGCTGAAGGGTGAATAACGCTTCGTAAATACTGTATTCCAGTGATTTAAGGTCTTTATCAGGGAATGAAAAGTAGTAGGCAAGTTCTTCAGTCGAAGTACGGTTGAGCAAGGAGGCCAGTTGGTTTGCTTTTACAGTTTCGCCGATCTGATAATAACCTGCAACTATCGGCACTGCAAAGAAATCGAGGGGAGCGATGGCATCCGGCATGACTTCCAGGCAACGATCCAATACACGGCGGGCGGAATCCATCTTCCCTTCGTTTATCAGTGCCTCCGACAAACGGCCAAAGAGGGTGCGCAGGTTCATGATCATTCTGCGGTTGTTGTCATCAAGGTAAATGCCTTTTTTATTCAGGTTGCCCCAGTTAAATTTATGCATCAGGTTGTCGTACATCACACGGGTATTCACCTGTCCGATGGTCCCTTCCGGTGCCTCTGCACGTACTGGTAAAAGCCTGTAAGCTAATCCTTCGAGGTGAAACCAGGGTTCGAGGCCAAGATAAGTCTCCGGGCCGGTAGTCATCACAAAATAAACCGGCCGTTTCCAGTTGTTGGTAGCAAGGAGGTCAAGGATCATCAGGTCGTTCTTTTCGATCCCCTGGCGGTTGATCTCCCAGCGGATGGTATCCGGCTTTTTATAAATTCCGATGAGCTTCGGGTTCCCTGGTTGGAAGTCTGCGCTGTCGTAGGGTACCATGAATTTTTTCGTCGGGAAAAAATCGATCATTCCCACCTGGGAGGTTTTCATTTTTAACTTGGAATCATCCTGGGCAAGCAAACCGAAAAGGCTTCTCAGATCGACATAGGTGTTTTTAAATTCCTCATCATCAAACAAGTACGTGATATCGTGATTCCCCTGACGGTATTTGTCCCTGGTCAGGGAGAAAGGCACGGGTTCCGACAGATAAGCGCGGCGCTTCATTTGTTCAATGTACCAATCGGTATTCAGCAGGCTCAGGTTGACCACCCTGACATCGGTACGGATACCTTCCACTTCCTGAGCGTACCAGAGCGGGAAAGTGTCGTTATCACCATTGGTGAAGAGGATGGCATTGGGAGCACAGGAGTTGAGGTAATTGGAGGCAACGGCCAGGGCGGAGTACCTGCCGGAGCGGTCATGGTCATCCCATCCCTCTTTAGCCATGACGCCCGTCACAAAAAGTCCTATGACCAAAGGAAGGACAGCAGCAGGGATTTTTGCCGGTAAACGTCGCAACCATTCAGCAAGTTGGGGAATGGCCAGGCCGATCCAGATGGCAAAAGCATAGAAAGAGCCGGCAAAGGCGTAATCCCTTTCGCGGGGTTGGGGAGAGTGAGAGTTGAGGTACAGGACAATGGCAACTCCGGTCATGAAAAAAAGGAGGAAAATGATCCAGGCGCTTTGTTTATCTTTTTTAAGGGTAAACCAGATACCAATCATTCCGAGGAGAAGGGGTAAAAAGTAAAAGCTGTTATCTCCGGGGTTCCTGCGGCTTTCAGGGATATCCTGTTTCCCCAGCCTGAGCCGGTCAATGAATGCGATACCGCTCTTCCAATTGCCGTCGATTTTGTTTCCCAATCCCTGGATGTCGTTCTGACGCCCGGCAAAATTCCACATAAAGTAGCGAAAGTACATGTGGGTTAACTGGTAATTCCAGAAGAAAGTGAGGTTTTCGGAGAAGGTGGGAACATTTCTGGTTTCGGTGGTGTTTCCGTTTTGTACCTCCACCGGAATCCCTTTGACATTTCCCCAGCGGATGTATTCTTCGGCAAAGCGCGGCTCCGATTGGTCCCACATCCTCGGAAACAAGGTGGTAAAACGGGGGTCGTAAACGGGGAGGGCCCCCTTCCGGTCATCGGAGACCAGGTATTTCCCGCTGGCGGTATCTTTAACATAGACCGGGTTTCCGTCCGTACGATCGATGACTGGTGCATTGTAGTATTGCCCTTTAAGCAGTGGCCAGTCGCCATACTGCTCGCGGTTGAGGTAGGCCAGCAGGTACATGGCATTTTCAGGGTTGTTTTCATCGATGGGTGGATCGGCATTGCTGCGGATGACAAGCATCAGGAAAGAAGAATACCCGATCACGATGAAGGAAAAAGCCAGGATCACCGTATTCCATAACGGTTTGACCCTGCGGCGGGTAACGATCAATCCCCAGAGGATAAGACCAATCAGGAGAGCGAAATAGATGGCTGTCCCGGAATTGAAAGGCAGCCCTATAGCGTTGACAAAGAAACGTTCCGAGAGACCTGCCAGGTTCACGATCCAGGGGATGATGACGTACATGACCACTGCCAGGATGATCAGGGAGATGAAGGCGGTCAGCGTCACTCCTTTGGTATCGGGTTTGGGGTGTTTTTTAAAATAATAGACAAAGGTGATGGCGGGGATTGCAAGCAGGTTGAGCAAATGTACACCGACTGACAGCCCCACCAGGTAAGCAATCAGGATCAGCCACCGGTAGGAATGTCGTTCGCAGGCCTGCTCCTCCCATTTGAAGATAGCCCAGACCACGATGGCGGTAAAGAACGAGGACAATGCATAAACTTCGCCCTCAACGGCGGAAAACCAAAAAGAATCCGAAAAGGTGTAAGCCAGGGCTCCTGTTATTCCGGCAGCCATAATGACCCACATTTTTTCACGGGTGATCTCTCCGCTTTTTGCCAGGATTTTTTTCGTGATCATGGTAAGGGTCCAGAAAAGAAACAAGATGGTGAAACCACTTGCCAGGGCCGACATCGTGTTGACCATCCGGGCTACAAGCGCTTCATTTCCAAAGGCAAAAAGAGAAAAAAACCGTCCCATCATCTGGAAAAGAGGCGCTCCGGGAGGATGACCGACTTCCAGTTTATAGGCCGTGGCGATGTATTCTCCGCAATCCCAAAAACTCATGGTGGGTTCCGATGTCAGAATATAAATGGTGGAGGCGATGACAAAAACTATCCAGCCTAAAATATTGTTGATTTTCCGGTAGTTATTCATAAACAAAGGGGTTAGCTACGGACAAAGGTAGGAAAAATAGAACCATTTTTGTACTTTTGCCTTGTATCCAAAAAACAGTGATTATGAATAAACTTGTGTTGATCCGCCACGGCGAGAGTTTATGGAACAAGGAAAACCGATTCACCGGTTGGACTGATGTTGACTTATCCGACCGCGGGATCAGAGAAGCTGCAGAAGCCGGAAGAGTTTTGAAAAAAGAGGGTTTTGAATTCAAGGTCGCTTATACCTCATATCTCACCAGGGCCATCCGTACCCTTTGGCTGTTGCTGGAGCAGATGGATCTTTTGTACATTCCGGTCTATAAAACCTGGCGCCTGAATGAAAAACATTACGGCGTGTTACAGGGGTTGAACAAATCGGAGATGGCTGAGAAATATGGGGAGGAACAGGTCCGTATCTGGCGCAGGAGTTATGATGTCCGCCCGCCTGCCCTCGCCCCCGACGACCCGCGGCATCCCCGTTTTGATCCGCGCTATAAAAACCTTGATCCTCAGGACATTCCGGGAACTGAAGCGCTGAAAGATACCGTGGAACGCATCGTTCCTTACTGGAAAAATGAAATGGCCCCCATGCTGGCAAAGCACAAACAGGTAGTGGTAGCCGCTCACGGGAACAGCCTTCGCGGGATTTTAAAACATCTCAAAAATATCTCTGAGGAAGAGATCGTCGGGATCAACCTGCCCACCGGTATTCCTTATGTATTTGAATTCGACGATGCAATGAAACTCCAACGTGATTATTTCTTAGGTGACCCGGAGGTAATCAAAAAGCTGATGGAAGAGGTCGCCAACCAGGGAAAGAAAAAATAGCACCTGATGCCGAAACGCTGGGTCATCCCCGATATCCACGGTTACGCCACCACGTTGAAACTACTGGTTACAGAGTTAATCCGGCCATTGCGGTCGGATGAACTCTACTTTTTAGGCGATTATGTTGACCGGGGGCCCGATTCCAAAGGGGTGATCGATTACATCCGCTCGCTGGATCAGGAAAAATACAACGTTACCGCACTGAAAGGTAACCATGAAGATTTCATGGTTGAATTGTACGATGCGGTACAGCCAAAGAAAAACAGCTGGTGGCATCCTTTCGGTAATCGCAAGTACACAGCCTGGGCGGAGATTGGAGGCAAACCTACATTAAAGAGTTTTACCGCCCGGCATATCACGGAAGTCCCTGTGGAGTACATTGAATGGATGCGCCATCTGCCTCATTATGTCGTTTTGAATGATTTCGTGTTGGTCCATGCCGGGCTGAACTTCAATGAAGAGGATCCTTTCAGCGATCAACGAGCCATGTTATGGCTGCGTGATTACCCTATCATCCCTGAAAAGATCGACCACCGGCGGATCATTCACGGCCATGTTCCGGTGAACCTGGAGCTGATCAACATGGCGCTGAAGAACCGCAGTTATCCTTTTATCGATATCGACAACGGCCCTTACATTTCAGGAAGGGATGGGTTTGGCAACCTGGTTGCGCTGGAACTGAACAGCATGGAGATGGTAATTCAATACAACGCGGGGTAATGATCCTGTCATGAACCCGCATCGGGTTTAAAGACCACTCCGAAATTCTTTTTACCATCAATGGCAACACGCAACGGTTTTTCAAAGTGCACGTGACGGACGTATTCATCCTCAAAAGCTGCGGGATGGGCATTGAGAAATTCCAGATCGTAATAGCCTTCGTTGATAAATGGATTGACGGTAAAATAACCAACCCGGAAAGAGGTCAGGTTCTGGAAAAAATGGGTCCCCTGGCTGGGATCGATGCGGTAATGTTCCAGACCCGACTCCACGATCAGGCGTGCTGAACTGATCTGCGGCCATTTGACCGGAATCCCCAGCCAGGGATCACTCGACCCCCAACGACCCGGGCCGATCAGGATGTAATTCTTTTTCCCGCTGGTAAACTGATCATTAAGCCGGTCCAACCGGTGAACCATTTCCTGACTCCTGGAGGCTTCAAAAGTTTCCGGTTTGATATAAATTACATCTTGTATGTTCTTTATGATCCCGTTGCCCAAAGCATGGTTGGAGATCAACAGGGTCTCCTCCCGGAGAATCTCTTCCTGTTTCAGATGGATTGTCTCATCCTGCCCGGCAATCGGACGTATCTGAAGCAAACTGAACACTTTGGGTTGATCTTTGGGCAAGTCAAGGTTCACGGCGAATTCGATCTCAACGGGTTTGTTCATCTCCCGCTGGCCGATCTCAAGGGCCATCCGGATTATCTCCGCCAACGGCATCGTATCATGGCTGAGTAACTGAGAGAAAGTCACGATCCGTTTGCCATCATATAGGGTCCCCTCCTTAAGCTGATGACTGTCGTAATCGAAAGTAGAAGCGACCAGTTTTAAGGCACTGTCCACTTCAGCCTCTTTGATCCTCAATTTCAATAGATTGACGGTATCATCCGTGCTGGGGGAAAAACTTTCCGGACGGAGATCCAGCGCGAAAAATGTCTTTTGCGTTTCACTTAATGCCAAGTCAGGAGTTGATAACTGCAATATCTTGCGTGGATAGCGGGGTGAAAAGCGAATGCCCACTCCTCCGTCCACAATGTATTTCCCCAATCCGAATGCGATATTGGCAATCCCGTCTTCCGGTCTTTCTGGCGCTATCGGGTAAAAATTGATCGACCGGGCAACCCCTGATATTGCCGGATAAAAGCGATCGCCGTATTGCCTTCCGGTCACCTCCTGCAAAACGATACCCATCTTCTCCTCGTCGATCATATTCAGCGTAGCCGCCATGTATGATTTGCTGTCTTTAAAGTAGGCAGATGCATAAACACTTTTAATGGCTTCGCCGAGTTTATCAATCATGACCCTGTCGTTGAACTTGATGTTCGGGATCATGTAAGTTGAATAAATTCCTGCAAATGGCTGATAATGTGAATCTTCAAGCAAACTCGAAGAGCGGATGGCAATGGGATTGTTGATACAGGAAATAAAACGGTAAAGATCTTCATGGATCCGGAAAGGCAAGCGGGCTTTGACAAACCTTGTTAAAATTTCCTTGTCGTTGCGGTCGGACAGGGCAATTTCATAAAGGTTATTCTCTTCCATGAACTCATCGAAAATATCGGTACCCAGCACTACAGTCCTGGGAATCGAGATCACTACATCCGCAAAATAATCAGTCAGCCGGTTCCGCTTGATCAGTGAGTCAAGGAAGGCCAATCCTCTCGCTTTTCCACCGATGGAGCCTTCACCTATTCGGGCAAATTGCAGGTACTCATCGTAACGATCACGGTCGAAATCGGCGATGACTCCTTTGGCTTTGTTGATTCTGAAGGCGGTGATGGAATCAAAAAGATACCTCTTGGCTTCATCCATGTCATCGTCGAAGGCGGTGACAGAAACCTCCTTGAACATCTCCGCAATCGGAAATAAGGCCCTTGCGTTGAGCCATTTCGAAAAATGGTTGCGTTCCATGTGGTAAAGGAGGGAATCATCGGGTATTTCGAAAATTTTATCCTGCAACGACTTCAGGTCTACGGCGCGGGTGATCTCTCTGCCGTTCCTGGGATCGATAAAGATAAAATCACCAAAGAAGAAGTGCTCGTTAATGTAATTCCTTAACTCAATGGAAAGGGTTTTGGAACTTTTATTGATAAAACCCACTTTCATCGCCTCTGCTACCGTTTCGTACTCTGTATCAGTCGATTGGAATAAAACCGGCATGTACTCATCTTCTGCTCTGACTCGTTCAACAAAGCGGATACCGGCTGTTTTATCGGTTATTCCCTCTCTTTTGAAACTGATATCGGTTATGATCCCCAGGAGGTTGGATTTGTATTTTCGCCACATTTCCCTGGCCTCCTCGTAGTTGGTGGCGAGAAGAATTTTGGTTCTCCCCCTCATCCTCAGCATCTTCTGATGTTCGTTAAGCCCTTCCGCCACGAAGGTTTTGGATTGCTTGAGGAGGATTTTATAGATATTGGGGAGGTAACTGGAATAGAAACGGATCGAATCTTCGACCAGGAGGATCGACTGAACACCCTGTTTCATGTCGTGGTCGATGTTCATTTTATCTTCGATCAGTTTGATGATGGCCAGTAGGATATCGGCATTGCCCAGCCAACAAAAAACATAATCGATGGCAGTGAGGTTTTTTTCAGCAAGTTTCAGGTTCACTTCCCGTGAAAAGGGTGTGAGCACCACGATGGGAATCTGCGGATACTTTTGCTTGATCCGTATGGCCAGGTCGAAAGTATCGGTCTTTTCGATGTTCAGCATGGAGATGACCAGCTCCACCCGTTTGTCTTCCAACACCTCGAAGGCCTCCTCTTCAGATGTAACTTTCAGAAACTGAGGAGGATACCGAAGATTTAAGGAGACGTACTCCATAAATATAGTCTCGTCGATTCTGCCATCCTCCTCGAGCATAAAGGAGTCATAAGTACTTGAAATGAGCAGGATCTGATAAACTCTCCTTTTCATCAACAGGTTAAAGGAGGTATCAATGAAATAATATTTCTTGGGATTCAACACATTCTGCTTATTCTTCATACAGTTGCCCTTAAAGTATGGAAAGATTGGCGGTTAACTAATTTTCCCTGAGGATGTAGTCATCATACTCAATTTCGAATCGCAATTTATGTTTCGATTCTTCCTGGGCCAGTGTCTGGAAGAAATCACGAAGGTCAGGCTCTGTTGCCTTGTCGGCCAGTTCAAGGTACATGCGGAAGGCCGCTTTTTCCTTTTTCATGGCCAGGATAAGCGCTTCCTGGTATGACATGTCTGCGGAAGGTTTGATATCCACAAGGTATTCTGTAATCCTCAAATCCTGAACTTTCTCGACCGATAATTGATAAGTGCCCTGTTCTTTGATACGGGTCAGGTTGGCTTTGTGACGCATCTCTTCGCTGGCAAATTCGGTAAAAACATCCCGTGATTGCCGGGAGGCCGATTTGGAGGCCAGCATAAGGTAAAAATCGACGGCAGCCTGTTCTTCCCCGATGGCAAAATCCAAAATTTCGTTGATATCTTTGAAGGTTTTCATGTTTTCAGTACTCTTTATTGGATGGGTAAATTTACCATTTTAGTTCTTCATCGAATCGTTTGACAACAACATCGCAACCATGGTTAAACGGAGGATCATCAGGTTCTTCAGTTGTTGGCCGGAGTGAGAAGTTTTCATGCGATGCTTTAGCCGGCAGCAAGGCGATGAATTCTGTGAGGATATCATGGGTTTGATCGCTTTGTTGAAAACCAAAGCGCCCCAGAAGGGAAGCCAACTGTTGCATGGAATTGAATTTCAGCGGAGAAGTCATGACCGCTTCAAATCCCTGGATTACTTTCCGGGTGTTGGTAAAGGTGCCCCCTGTCTCTGCCGGGAAGGAATCGGGGAGTACCAGGTCGGCAGCCAGCGCTGTAGGAGTCATGAAATAGTCCTGTACCACGATGAAAGAGGCTTGTGATAAAATCCTCCGGTACTTCGCGGGGTCGGTGGCACACCCTGCAGGATCTTCCCCGAAAATAAAGAGATTGCGGAATTGACCCCGTTCCAGACGCTCAGGAAAGCACGGTTCCGGTTCGGTTGAGAGTTCTTGGGTTTGCCACACTTCCGAACATTTCGACAGGTACCCGGGATCGGCCAGCGATTGTCCCCCGATACCGGTAAGAGGATTGATCCCCATATCGAACAATCCCTGGGCGTTGTTCTTTTCTTTGAGTGAGAGGATCCCGCTGGCAGTTTTTCCCAGTTTGCCCGTGAGCAGTGCAAAATTGGTGAGTTCGATGACAGCGTTTCCCGGCAGCTCTTTTTCGGAAAAGAGGATGATGGCATTCATCTCCAGGTTACAGGCGATGGCCAACGTTTCAATCGTTTCGGCTTCTATCCCTGCTTTTTCAACCAACTGATCGAAATTTTCCGATAACAGTTGCTTTTTGTAAGCCTCCAGTCCTTCTGTCCGGTCTCGCAGGAACAATGGATTTTCCAGCCCTCTCGAAAGGATCACGTAATTGATTGCTTTTATGAAATGGTAGTAGGATCGCACCTTGTGAATTTCATCCACTTTATGGGCCATCGGGCTTTTTTCATGGGCAGTGACGAGGATGACGGGGGTATTTTTTCTTATCCGTGCATTGGTTACGGCATATCCCACCACAGGGTTGTCACGGTTGAGTTCTGCTCCGATCAGGTAAATTTTCCCGGCTTGAGCGATCTGATCGATGGGGACGTTGAAATCTGCAGCCTGACGATACCCTTCCCCTCTGCCTAAATAATGAAAGCTTCCCAGGGTGTTTGTTTTAACGGCTGCCCGCGCCAGCTTATGGATCAGGTAGAGGGTTTCATTCGACAGGCGGGCGCCTGCGAAGAAGGCATTCTCATCAGGTGCAACGGAACGAATCTTTTGTTCAATCAGATCGAAGGCTTTTTCAAAGGAGATGGGTTCAAATTTCCCGTTCACCCGCAGCATCGGTTGTGTAATTCGTTGAGGACTATTGAGGTACTTATACCCGAATTGCCCATAACGGCAAAGGTTTCCATCGCTGTTGATCAATCCTTTTTTGCCGGTAACACCAAGTACAAATTGCCGGCGGTGGTGGAGGGTCATAGCACAACCAACTGAACAGTAATTGCAAAGGGTGTCGGCAGTTTCTGTTTGAACCGGCCCTGGTTTAAAGACAACGTTTTCGGTGAGCGCTCCTGTGGGGCAGGTTGAAATGCACAATCCGCATGATTCGCAGGTTGTCTCGCTCAATGAATCTCCCAGCGAAGGGGCTATATACGTATTAAAGCCACGGTTGACCAATCCCAGCGCATCGGCGCCGGCGACTTCATGACAAATCCTGACACACCGGGCGCACAGGATGCATTTGTTGTTGTCGATTTCGATGTAAGGATGGCGAAAATCGACCGGCCGGGAAATGAATTCACCGGAAAAGGATTTTTGGGAAGCCTGGTACTGTGTTGAATATTTTTGCAGATCGCAATTGAAAAAGGAGACACAACCGCACTCAAGGCATCGCCGGGTTTCTCCGGCAG